>Ga0153929_1000027_pt1 | contig 78503 bp, 60 predicted proteins | sample TSNJ013MetaG_FD_104689 | JGI IMG/M metagenome (GOLD analysis project Ga0153929, IMG submission 104689) | Attine ant fungus gardens microbial communities from New Jersey, USA - TSNJ013 MetaG | ecosystem: Host-associated > Fungi > Mycelium > Unclassified | place: USA: New Jersey, Wharton State...
GCCGATTCTGACGCCTTTGCGGGAAATTTAATGTGAAATCCAGACAAGTGACAAGTTTTTGTTCCTTTAAGTTCGTTGATATCCAGCTCTTTTTCTGCTATACTGGCAACAAGAAAATAAAAGTTGAAGGCTTATATAGAAGGAGACCGGTATGAAAAACATTTATAAAATCAGCGGAAAAATCACTTTATTTTTTTATCTGTTATTTTTATATCAGGCGTGGCATTTGTGTCAGTATGGTGGAGTGAGAAGGCACTTACTCATTTTGATCCTTGGTGTGCTGGGATTTCTGATCAGTTTTATATTCTGGCTGGTTTCGAGGAGACAAAAGCGGGAAGATAATTCGGATTATAAAATGAAAAAGAGAGTTTTTGGGATAGAAATTATCATTGTCTTAATTAGTACGATTTATTTTGGCGGACGTATTGTTTATTCAGCAGTTCCGTATCATGGGGCTTTGTCATGGAAGATTGATGAGCTCATGCGTGAAAAGAAAGTAAGCTTTGTCCACAATAACTTTTTTGAAGATGGTGCAGAGGGAGTTCTAACGGATCTGGATGAAGCGCTCACGCTTCCGGAGGAGCTTTATATCACGGATAGCTTTCAGATGACTTTTGATGAAACGGGAACTATTCAAACGCTTGAGACATTTATTTATGGCAGGGATGCGAAGGGAGAGGAAAAGACGTATCTTGTAAATTATGATGCAGATCAGGATGAAAAGATGTCAGTCTGGATTGATGGTGTGGCGAGAGCCGATTATGATGAAGACATGCGCTTAGAGCCAATGCTTCGAATCCTGCAGGAAGCTGATTGTGAACAACAGGTAGAAGCGTGGTCAAAGAATCGTGGGACGGATATTTATGAACTTTTATATTATGGGCGCCGTTCCTTTTCCCAGGCGGAGGGCTTGCAGTATCTCCCCGGAGATGTGGATGGGGATAATGCAGATAATGGAATCCGGAATTTTGTACAGCTGTCAAGTGGAGGAGAGGTGGTTGGATTTGAGGTATCTTTATATATTCCGACTGCGGAGGATGTGACACCGATTCGCTATATTATGGAGCCGGAATATATCAGTCAGGAAAAACTAAATGAAGAACAGGAATCTGTACAGGCAGATGATGCCAAAGATACGGAAAACTGGACAATAGACAATTCAAATGGCACCATGTATTTCTTCCTGGACGACAGTATAGGCTGGCGTCTGGTGGTAACCGATGCAGCAGCGGGAAGCAGATATTATGAAATGGAAAAGACGGTGGACGGCGGTACGGAATGGGAAAAGATAAATACAGATCCATTTTTGGGAACGCCTGGTGTAACAGAAGGACTGGTATTTTTTGATGAGAAATTTGGAGTCGCCGGATTGACTGGAGCGTCTCAGTCAGCTTCCCGGTTGTATATAACAAGAGATGGTGGGGAATCATTTACGCAGCTTCAGCTGCCTGTGGATATGGTTACGGAGTTGCCGGCAATTGCGGAGAAATATGGATTTACGGCAGAGGATTATGATTATTGCAATATGCCGGAAAAGGAAGGCGATACGTTGACAATCGAGGTTTTAACGGAAGCTGGCGAGAATGAAGGAATTGTATTTCAATCAAATGATGGCGGAGAGACATGGGTGTATGGTCATGCTAATAACTGAACGGATTCAATACTGGTAAAAATGCAGCCTATCTGCTAAGATATAAATAAATTAAAGAAACGAACCTAAAACAGGCTGAGTTAATATTTAAAGGTCATTAAAGGTCATTAAAGGTCATTAAGGGTCATTAAGGGTCATAAAAATAGACGGAAGAAACAATTACTTTAATAGTCACCTTTCCTGATCCATTATCAGCCGCCACTTTGGTGTTGGTAGAACCAATGGATAGATAATGAGGAGGATAAGCCATGCAAAGCAAGTTACTGATTCAAGCAATTATAAAATTTCTTATGGGGCTGATAATGGTTAGTATACTATTGTTTTTGCCGGCAGGTACAATACATTATTGGAATGCGTGGCTCTTTATGGGGGCGCTTTTTATCCCTATGTTTATAGCAGGATTCATTCTTTTGCTAAAGTCACCCAACTTACTTTCAAAGCGGCTGAATGTAAAGGAAAAAGAAACGGAACAAAAGCAGGTCATCGGTTTATCCCTGTTAATGTTTGCAGGTGGTTTTATAGTTGCGGCATTAGATTTCAGATATAGTTGGAGCAAACTGCCTGATTGGGTAATCATAGCAGCGATGATAATCTTTTTGATTTCATATGGACTATATGCGGAAGTCATGAGGGAAAATGCTTATTTGTCAAGAACAATCGAAGTACAGGAAAATCAAAAAGTTATTGATACAGGTTTGTATGGAATTGTAAGGCATCCAATGTACTTTGTGACCGTACTTCTGTTTTTGTCAATGCCATTTATTTTAGGGTCTGTGTATGCTTTTATCATTTTCTTGATTTATCCATTGATATTGGTTAAGCGGATTAAGAATGAGGAAGCTATATTGAGAGAGGAATTAACCGGATATGCAGAATATACTAAAAAAGTTAAGTATCGGCTTATTCCGTTTGTCTGGTAGCAAGTATTGTTGGCAGTACCATTATCGACAGCTTGGTTTATGCCGTAATTTCTTGATATTGTATACGGGGTGATATATAATATGCTTAGTTATGAAAGCCTGTTTTGGAAGCAAAATCATATATATTTCAAAGTTATAGCAGGGAGATATCGGAATATTATTGGTTATACACAGGAGGTGAACGTTTTTGAACCCACATTTACAATTTGTTTCACGGGATGAATTTAGAAATTGGCTGCATGATAATTGCCTGTCAAGCGGCGGTGTCTGGCTGTTATTTGGCAAGTCAGGCGGACCAAAAACAATAAAGGCAGGCGAGGCGCTTGAAGAAGCTCTTTGTTTCGGGTGGACTGACGGACAAATGCAGAGCATTGACGATAAAACATATCTGAAATATTTCGCTATGCGCAGAAAAAACAGTAAGTGGTCAGATAAAAACAAGGCACTGGTTGAAAAGCTTGAAAAGCAGGGAATCATGACCGACTATGGCAGAACAAAAATAGAGGAAGCCAAGAAAAACGGTCAATGGGATACACCCAGGACTCCGTCCGTCACGGATGAACAAATAGCATTTTTATTGGATTTATTGAAAGAATATGAACCGGCCTGTACGAATTTTCAGGCAATGTCTCCTTCTGTAAAAAAGACATATACACGGGCATATTTTGACGCTAAAACGGATGCCGGCCGTGCGAAACGCCTGTCATGGATAATCGAACGATTAAATAAAAATCTTAAGCCGATGTAGAGATTCTACCTCGCAGGACACCCGTTTTGTCTATCAACCATCCAACAATAGAACCATGAGATAAGGTAATAATTTAATAGGAGGAAAATGATTATGAGGGCAAAAAGCGTAATAAAAAGAAATATATGTATTTTAACAATCACTGTATTTTTAGCAGCTATAGTTCTGTCTGCCTGTGGTGGGAAGATGGAAACGGATGTTTCTCAAGTAGAATATGCGATGACGGAAGCAGCAATGGATATAGTGGAGGATGTTGCTGAAGAAGGCATGGTGGAATCGTACAGTACTGCCGAAGGAAAAACAGGGGAAGGTGTAGACGTTACAGATACCAGCCGCAAATTAATAAAAAATGTCAATATTTCTGCAGAGACTAAGGAATTTGATGCATTGTTAGATACATTGAACAAACAGGTCAGTAAATTGGAAGGTTATATTCAAAGCTCAGAAATAAGTGGAAACAATTATAATAATAATTCTAACCGTTATGCGGAATATGTGATCCGTATCCCGGCTGAAAGATTAGACGAATTTATCACAACTGTTAAAGGCAGCGCCAATATTATCCATGAGACGGAAGGCGTGGACGATGTAACACTTAAATATGTAGATATTGAAAGCCATATAAAGGCATTGAAGACAGAGCAGGAAAGTTTGTTGAAAATGCTGGAATCTGCTGATAAACTGGATGATATCATCAAAATCCAGTCCAGACTGACGGAAGTCAGATATGAGATAGAATCATATGAATCCCAGTTGCGTACATACGACAATTTAGTATCTTACAGTACGGTTAACCTTAGCATAAATGAAGTAGAACGAGAGACAGAGACGATAGATGTATCTCTCTGGGGCAGGATTAAAGAAAGATTTAGCAACAGCCTGTATATTATAAAAGAAAGCAGTAAAACTTTTATTATCTGGTTCATTGGTTCCCTGCCTTATATCATAATCTGGGTTGTTATTCTTGGTCTTATGGTGTTAGCAGTCAGAAAAATAGATAACAAATACAGAAAAATAAAAAAGCAGCCGGAGCACATAAAGACGGAGGATGATACGGATGCGGAAGAAAAGAAGCCGGTGGATGCTGCGGATGTGGAAGAAGAGAAGCCGGATGATGGTGAGGATGCGATAGAAGAAAAGCCAAATACTACAAATAATAACGAATCATAAAATAAAACAGTACTGGCACATAGGTAAGTCATGCGCCAGTACTGTTAATTATACAAAGAAATTTTCTGTTTTGTCAGCCTTGTCAAACATATTGTTATACGAAAGGAGATTTTTAATGAATAACATACGTTTAGGAAATATAATGATCGATTGTGATGATGAGAAAGGCTTATGCGAGTTTTATTACAAACTCCTTGGCTGGGAAAAATCCATCCTGTTTGGACGGCCTGCACTGTGCAGCGATAGTGGAATTATTTTCTTATTTACTGAAGAAGAACAATACCTCCCACCAGTGTGGCCGGAGGAAAAGGGCAGGCAACAAAAGCAGATGCACTTTGATTTTCAGGTTCCGGATGTGAAAAAGGCAGTCGAATATGCCAAATCACTAGGTGCTATTATAGCCCCTGACCAATAATTTGCAAAATAGTGATCTAAAGAAATTTACGTTGTCTGCCTGCAAATTCTTATCAGGCATTAAATTTATTCCACCACTTTTTATTTTTGAATAAATAACTGAAAATTTTAAATATCCCATATCCAATAATACCACCTGACAAATTTGCAATTAAATCATCAATGTCAGATGAGCGGCCAATGAAGTATTGAAAAAACTCCACACTGAATGCAAAGATAAATGCAGCCAAGGCCGTCATATAGATTTTTCTCATTCGCTTAAATGCTATTGGCGTGAAAATCCCGAATGGAATAAATAGCATTATATTGGGTCCTATTTCCGTCATAATTCTATGCTTAATATTTCCTTCCCACATCCACTTCAAAGGCTGAAGGTTTAAGATATACTGCTTCGGTTTGAAGTCAATTGGTAAATTAAATAAAATAATCGTAGTAAAAACAATAAAGAAAATTGACCAAAAACACAGCAAGTAACTTAAATGTCCTATAAAGCACTTGCCTTTTTTCTTCGATATAAAAAAAATTAGTAAATACAAAATAGCCATCGTAATAATAAAAATAACAAATAGGTTTATATATCCCGGTAACATCATTATAAAATTTCACCTCGCTTTAATCCAAATATAGTTTACCAAAAATGAAAAGACTATTTTTAAATATTGAATGGTTAATTTGTTAAGAAAAAGTATAGATTATATTTAGATTTCCTTAATCTCTTATCCTTATATCCAAAGGCAATTGTGCGGCAAACAGGTGGACTGCAGGGTGCGAAGTAATGCGGTAGTTTGTCCCAAGTGAAAACACAGTCAAAGCGGATACTCGTAATCCGCTTCGCTTAGAAGCGGGGGACTTGCTTGGGAGGTTAAATAAGCAATATAGCAAATCGAATCGCCTTAGAGAAACAGCCAGGAACGACCGCCGAAGGAGTCCGGTTCGCATAAGATCGTTCCGCAGTGGTTCCTGGCGTCCTCTTCAACCTATACCTAATAAAAAAGTAATACCTGGATTTTTATGATCGCATACCAATGAACTATAAAGGTCTGATAATATTCAACGAATTGTACAGGTCAAGCATTCCATATCCCCACTGTGGGTTAGGATACACTGTGAAAATATCGCGGGCGCATCCCCGGATCAGATACGTCTTGATGCGCTCTGTAGTAAGAGTCGTTTCGTTCTCATTCACAATCCCCCACTGCAGCATAAGGGCGCAGGCACCCGCGGTAATTCCCGCAGACGCACTGGTCCCGCTCATATTGCCATAGCCGGTAGGGAACACGCCGCCGACATTGACTCCCGGGGCAACGAAAGTCGGGGACATCATCGGCCGTCTTGTCGGTCCCCACGACGAGTCGGTAAACAGGGCGTTGTTTCTGCTGTCGTATGCTCCGCAGGTAATAACGCCTGTGGCGGTAGCGGGGACGACAATTGTATAGTTTGGAGTAGGCGTAAGAAACACGGTATTTGAATCTATAAAACCCGTAAGAGGCAGCCAGAAATGATATTCCCCATTTAAAACGATTTCTCCATGCACCGTGATTGTCCATATCCCCGGTGTCGGGTGCAGGATTTTAATGATGGTTAACTGATCCCCACTCCCTCTGGCGGGGAATTGGTACTCCACTGAGACCCTGGCTCTCTCCAGGACCAGATTCGCTGTATAGCTGGCTCCTGGCCGGACCGGAATTTTAGGGATTATTTCGCCGGTAGGCGAAGTAATCGATACGGCAATCCGATCCGGTGCCCCATTTCTCAGAGACAGATAAACATTCTCCGCCCCTTCCTCTACGGATATTTCTACATTCTGCAATTCCCCGCTGTTGGTAAGTTTACCATTGGTATGGCGTCTTTCCTGACTCTCATTCCCTGCGGCACATACAACAACAACCCCATTTATACTGGAAATTTTTGACAGGTATTCTTCTGTCGTATTGAACCCGTTATGACCGCCCGAATTGGAACCAAGTGCTATGCAAATGACAACCGGCCGCCCCAGTTCGTCGGCCTTATTGATGATATACTGGACGCCGAGCATAAGGTCGCTGGAAGCATACGCATTTTCCTGCCATTCGGGAACTAGAAATTGTTCATAATGAAACGGTGCTGCTCTTTTCAGCTTTACCGCAATGATCTCTGCGTCGGGTGCGGCACCAATATATTCGCCGTTTTCACGACCGGCGGCAACGGATGCCAGAAATGTCCCATGCCCTGCCATATCTCTGTGAGGGACTACCTCCCAGGGATTTTCCGCTCTCAATGCGCTATTGATTTGTTCGTCTGAGTATTCTGTTCCAAAGTGAAAACCTTCCGGCGCATTTCCCCGGATTGTCTGATCCCATATGTACTTGATTCTGCTGGTTCCATCCTCATATTGAAAGCAGTCATTCGTGTAGTCAATGCCGGTGTCGACGAAGCCTATCAGAATGCCCCGCCCCCGCAGGTCAAGGTAAGGGTGACGCTGTACCCGCATGATGCCTGCGGCTCCCAGGTTCTGCCGATCTAAAAGTCCCATTACAATCGGAAACATACTAATCACATCTGAGCCTATTTCTGCTGCGATACTGTCTGCTTCGCTGCGGTTCACGTAGTCGATGGAATAATTGCCATCTAAATCCGTACCTTTGCGGATATTGTGCGACTGCCGGAATGCCTGGGTTCCCAAAGAACCATCCCGGACAATTAAAGGAATGGTATCCGGCAAGGCAATAAAATCTTCAAGAGACAGTTCTTCGTGTAATTGATTTCCATTCATATACTTACCCTCTCTGTGCGAAAGTATTAAACTGTTGATCTATAAGGCGGATCGGATTTCGCTACTCCTATATAATTATGCGTTGCCGGCATATGTTATGTATACCGGATGTGCTCAACGGCAACTAGTACAACGTTCTCCACATACTTTAAAAAACGTTTGACCGCCAATGACGCAGATTTTTTGTCTCGCAGGGCAAGAGCGATATTCCGGTAAGCAGGGACATCCAGCTCTTTTGTCACAATCTTATAAGGGATGCGCCGCAATATTAGCTGAGGCAAGATGCTGATGCCCAAACCGCTTTCGACCATTGACATGATTGCATAGTCATCCCATGTTGTGAACTGAATTCTGGGTGAAATATTGCTTTTCTCCAATATCTCCGAGACTTCGGCTTTTTCTCTTTTTTCCAGAAGTATAAAAGGGTAATCACACAGCGCTTTGACAGGAAAGCGTTCACAGTCGGCCATTGGATGGTTTTCCGGCAAAATAACAAGTAGCTTATCCTGCTCCAAAAAAATGGTTTCTAATTCCGAGTGAGTTGGAATCCGGAGAAAACCGCAATCCACCCGTCCCTCTAAGATCCAGCTTTCAATTTCCGTGTAGTCACCCAAAAGCAGCTCATAATCAATATTGGGGTAGTCTATTTGAAATTCTTTGATGATATTCGGGAGCCAATGTGTTGCTACACTGGAAATTGTGCCTATCCGAATCAGCCCTGACTGCAGACCGTTTAGTTCGTCAACCTGTACCTGCAATTTCTGATACTCGTTACATACGCTTTGTGCAAACGGCAGTAACTTCAGACCATCAGAAGTCAGGCGCACACCAAAACGTCCGCGGTCAAGCAATGATACCTTCCATTCTTTTTCCAAATCATTGATCATGCGGCTGATTCCAGACTGGGAGTAGTTTAATATTTCTGCCGCTTTAGTAAAACTTCCGTATTCCACAGTTTTAGAAAAAGCCATATATTTTTGGATATTCATATCCATAGTATGTTCACCTCTTTTTGCATCTGGTTTTGTCATCTATCATATGACAAACATTCGCTTTTATAATTCATAAGACCATGTTACATTATAAGCACAAAGATTTCAAGTGAAAGGATAAAGTTATATATTCCCTTTGAGCGCATCAGTAATGATGAAGCAATCACAATGGATATAGCGAAAAAGTAGAAAATTATGAATTTATATCAAAACAGAATTATTGTAAAAGTAGGGACTTCTACCCTGACAAATGATATAGGAAAAAGCGATCTGCGTTCCTTTGACCGTCTTGCCTGTGTGTTATCTGATATTCAGAATATGGGCTATGAAGTCGTTTTAGTATCGTCCGGCGCGATTGCCGTAGGTTCAAATAAGCTGCAAATGAGAACACGTCCTACGAGTATGCGCATGAAGCAGGCCGCCGCTGCAGTGGGGCAATGCAGCATCATGTACTTATATGATAAGTTTTTCAATGACTACGATAAGGTTATCGCACAGATTTTGTTGAATGCTGAGGATATGGAAATTGAAGAAAAGAAGGACAATCTGACAAACACATTTGATGCTTTGCTCGAAATGGGCATTATTCCGGTTGTAAATGAAAACGATTCGGTCAGCTATACCGAAATAGAGTCGGAGGACAGATTGTTTGGCGATAACGATACACTCTCTGCGGTTGTTGCCGTATTGTGCAGAGCGCAGAGGCTTGTCATTCTGTCCGACATTGATGGTTTTTATGACAGAGATCCCCGTTTCCATCCCGGTGCAAAATTGATAGATCGAATTACTACAATAGACGAAAGCATACAATCTTTAGCCGGAGGAGCCGGATCGCGGCGGGGGACAGGTGGTATGAAAACAAAACTGCAAGCGGCAAAGTTAGCCGCCGCACAGGGAATTGACACGATCATTACAAACGGTAAAAATCCATCTAACCTATACGAAATCATCAAAGGGGGCAGCGTTGGAACGCTCTTTGCCGGAAAGCGGTGATCTGCAGTCTCTGAGATAAACCGGTTGGGAAATTCAATTACCGGCCGATGGAAAAAGTTACCGGTCAATGGAAAAAGTTATGTTACAATTTCAAAAAACTATGATATACTCAACTGTATTACCATGAAAGAAGAAACACTATGTCAAAATTAAAACTTATTATATCTATGGTGATTTTTGGAACGATCGGCATATTTGTAAAATACATACCATTGTCAACTACCATTCTTGCCTTGGCGCGTGGGGTCATAGGTACGGTATTTTTGTTGTTGGTTGTTGCTTTTTCAAAAAAGAAAATATCCCTGACGGCAATAAAACGAAATATGTTCTTATTGATTTGCTCAGGCATTGCCATCGGCGTCAACTGGATTTTCCTGTTTGAATCCTATCGTCATACCACTGTGGCAACTGCCACCTTGTGCTATTATCTCGCACCTGTGTTTGTTATTTTGCTTTCGCCCATTATACTAAAAGAAAAACTGACAGCAAGGAAAATCCTTTGCGTCATTGCGGCACTCGCCGGCATGGTGTTTGTTTCGGGAATCCTGCAAAACAGCTCAAACTCAGAAATTGGCTTAAAAGGCATATTGTTTGGCATTTGTGCAGCGGTATTTTACGCCGGCGTGGTTCTGATGAATAAATTTCTCAAGGATATTTCCGCCAATGATTCCACTATTATGCAGCTTGGCATTGCAGCCATCGTTTTGCTGCCATATACGTTGATGACAGAAAATCCTAAGGCTGTTACTTTGACCGTTCCGGTCATCCTTCTGCTGGTCACGGTAGGTATTCTGCACACCGGTATTGCCTATTCGCTTTATTTTGCTTCCATGTCCGGTTTGAATGGACAGACAATAGCTATTTTCAGTTATATAGACCCTGCAGTCGCCATTTTACTTTCTATGTTCCTGCTGAAGGAGTCTATGGATGTTTTGAGTATGATCGGTGCTGTGCTGATCTTAGGTGCAACTCTTTTTAGCGAATTATTATGTAGACCTGTAAATAATTTTAAACAGGTAGAAAAGAATTCTATAATCGGTTCAAGTAGAGATATTTTAATAAGGAAGGGTGTGGATTGTGAGAAGAAAATTAAAAAATACTAAATTTAATTTAGGTCTATTTTATTCTGCTTTTGGAGCGTTATTTATAATACTGGGAATCCTGATAGTTGTTATTATGAATGCTTCATTCAAAAAGTTTGCGGAAACTGCTGTTTCGACCCAGGCGGTAATTTATGATATACAATCGTATCGCATAGACAACAATAATGACGGCACAAGTACCAGATACAATGTATATGTAGAATTTACTACTGAGGATAATGAAACAATAAAAACAGAACTGAAGTCTTATTCTTCCGATATGTATATAGGCAAGAACATCGAGCTTTATTATGATCCCCTTAATCCTTACCGGGTCGAAGTAGAAAATGTTTTGTTTCAGCGGATTTTTTTGTCCACTTTTTGTGGTGTAGGGTTGCTGTTTTTTATAATCGGAATATCATTATTAACACGAAATTTTATGGCAAAAAATAAGATTAAAAGGTTGGTTGAAGGCGGTTATTATGTAATGGCGGAGATTGTTGAAATAAATAAAAACACTAGTGTAGCCGTGAATGGCAGCAATCCTTTTACTATTATCTGCAAATATACTGAATTGGATAAAAACTATATGTTCAAAAGTAAAAGTATTTATTTTGATCCGTCGGCTTTTCTTAACGGATATATTAAAGTCTGGTTAGATCGGGCCGATTATACAAATTATTATGTTGATATTGATAATATAATTCAAAATTGATTTGATACGGTGTTTATCCATTTTTGGACAGATTTTGCATCCGTATTATTTATCGGATAATAAGAAAAATAATGAATTTTGAAGGGAGTGTACGAATGTCTTCACTAAATATCTTCCATCAGTACACAGCCAATTGGTTTAGACATTCTCTGGGTGAACCGACAGCGGTACAGGAGGCGGCATGGCCGGCAATTGCCGCCGGTGAGCATACACTTGTATCAGCTCCTACCGGAACTGGGAAAACCTTGTCGGCTTTTCTGGTGTTCATTGACAAACTAAAGGAACAGGTCAGGGAAGGAACTCTGAAACAGGAATTGCAGTTGATCTATGTATCGCCCCTCAAGTCTCTCGCCGGTGATATTAAGGAGAATCTGAGGCGACCCCTGGAAGGGATTTCAGAAGAAGAGCGATTAAATAATGAGAATGCCGACGGCGATCCACCAAACTTAAGAATTGCCATCCGCACAGGTGATACGCCGCAAAATGAAAGGCGTAAGATGATAAAGACTCCGCCCCATATACTCATTACCACCCCGGAATCCTTATATCTTATGATAACCAGTACATCAGGAAAAACCATATTGCATACGGCAAAGGCAATCATTATTGATGAGCTGCATGCCCTCATTGATTCAAAGCGCGGTGCCCATCTGATGCTGACAATCGCTCGTTTGGATATGCTTTGTGGGAAACCTTTGCAGCGTATTGGTCTTTCCGCAACCATTGAACCTCTGAGTAAAGCGGCCGAATATCTTTCACCGGACCCGGTTACCCTGGCAGTACCCAAAATGAAAAAGAACATACAACTGCAGATATCAAGTCCCTTATCCGACACCCGGATCAGAATGCGGGAACCGATCTGGAGAGAACTGGCAAATACAGTATATACCTACTGTAAAAAAACGCGCAGTGTGATTGTTTTCGTTGAAGCAAGAATGCATGCGGAAAAGCTGGCTTACTATATCAATGAAGTGGCAGGAGAGGGATTCGCCCGGACCCATCATGGCAGTTTGTCAAAGGAGCGGCGTTTTGAAGTGGAGCAGGCGCTTCGCGATGGGGGATTAAGGGTATTATGCACCACATCTTCTATGGAACTTGGCATCGATGTGGGGGAAATAGATCAGGTTTTTCAGATTGGTTGTCCCCGTTCAATTTCCAGTACGATGCAGCGGTTGGGCAGGGCAGGCCATAACCCAAACCGTACCAGTATTATGTATATGTTTCCGCGGACAGCGTCAGAAGGGATATATTGCGGTATGACGGCTGAAGCAGCGCGTAATGGAGGCATAGAGTATTCAAATCCCCCAAGATTATGTTTGGATGTGCTGTCCCAGCACCTTGTTTCCATGGCGGCAGGTGCGGAGTATAGTCTGGCTGAGGTCATGGAGATATTGCCCAGAGCATATCCTTTTCGTGAGGTGACTTTGGAAGATGTTCGTGATGTACTGCGTATGCTGGCAGGTGATTTCGAGCATGAACAGGACATACCTGTCCGGCCAAGAATCTTATACGACCGCATCCATGACCGGGTGGAGGGAGACGCATACAGCCGTATGCTGGCCATATCAGCCGGGGGTACGATTCCCGATAAAGGAATGTATACTGCGAAAACAGAAAGTGGAGTAAAACTGGGAGAATTAGATGAGGAATTTGTATATGAGAGCCGTTTAGGTGACAAATTTTTACTTGGGACTTTCGCCTGGCAGATTGTAAAACAGGAAAAAGATACCGTCATAGTAAAACAGGCCGCAACAGAAGGTGCAAAACTGCCTTTCTGGAAAGGAGAACGGAAAGGGAGAGGAATGCAGACCGGCCTTGAGTTTGGTAAAATCTTTCGTAAACTTGGAAGTGCACATGAAAGTGGTTACCTGCTTCAGGAATTGAGCAAATTGGGACTTGACGAGCAGGCGGCCGGGAAAGCGGAGGATCTTTTAAAGCGGCAGATAATAGCAACAGGGGTTTTGCCTGATGATCAAACCATCATAGTGGAACATTTTTGCAATGAATCAGGTGATTATCAGATGGCGGTGCATTCCGTATTCGGACGACAGGTCAATGCGCCTCTTGCTATCTTAACACAAGAGACGGCCAGGCTGAAGACCAATACAGATATTGGATGCGTGGATGAAGAAAGTGGGTTTATGGTTTGTGCTTATGGAGGAGATAAGCTGCCGGAGGGGCTGTTACAGGGAATCGAACCGGAGACGGCCAGGCCGTTACTGGAAGCGTTGCTGCCGGTAACACCGTTGTTTAATATGACATTCCGTTATAATGCGGCCCGCGCGTTGATGATGGGGGTTCGGACTACAGGACGGCAGCCATTATGGGTCCAGCGTTTACGAAGTTCGCAAATGCTGGAAACGATTGTAAGATATGAAAAACATCCGCTGATCAGGGAAACCAGGCGGGAATGCCTGGAAGACCAATGGGATTTAAATGGTGTGGAGTTTGTACTGAATGGTATTCAAAAGGGCTCTATTCAGGTACGTGAGCTTTTTGTCGATACATTATCGCCTATGTCTCTGCCGCTGCAGTGGCAGGTGGAAGCGGACAATATGTATGACTATTCACCGACGCCTTCCGAAATACACAAAGCCTCTGAGGATGCTTTAAAGCAGGTACAAATGGTGAAACCGGAACGGTCGCAGCTGGAAAAGGTATCGGAACGGATGCGTTTGCCGGAAGATGAGAAACAGCTGCATTCATTGCTGATGATAGAGGGAGATCTGGCAGCAGGAGAATTAGAGGTTCCTGTTGAATGGCTTGAAATTCTCATAAAACGCGGGCAGACCAAATATATTGAACCAGGACTGTGGATTGCAGCGGAACAGATAAATGAATACGAAGCAGCGCTGATGGATGCGGATATGGAAGCGAGAACCCGCATTGTCCGGAGGGTATTGCGTTATCGTGGGGCACAATCAGCAGAGCAGATAGAAAACCGATATATTTGGACAAAAAAAGAAACAGCAGATGTGTTGGAATTATTATGTAAACAGGGAAATGCATTGGAGAGCGAGGGCATTTACTTTCATGCGGAACTGTATGGGCGGGCGCAGCGTGAAACAGTAAAGAACCGGCGCAGACAGATCAGGACACTGCCGCCTGAACGGTACGCAGCTCTGATGGCAAATCGTATCCATATGTCGGCACCGTCTAATGAACAGCTTGCGGAGGCGCTCCATGTACTGCGTGACCTGCCATATCCTCCTGCTTTATGGGAAAGTGTATTATTACCGGGACGTGTAGTAAACTACCGTCCGGAATTATTGGATAAATTGCTTAGCCGGGGTGATTTTTTTTGGCGTCTTTCACCGGATTCCGGTCTTAGTTTTCATCGGTATGAAGATATTGACTGGAATGCTGATATGAGTGACCCTGGTATCAGTTTGAATGACAGTGAAAAATTAGTATATGATACGCTTTTGAAACGCGGTGCATGCTTCATTCAGATGATTTCAAAAATTCCGGGTGTGGAGTCGGTCTATGATACTTTATTAAGCCTTACGGAACAGGGACTTGTATATTCTGACAGTCTGATCCCGGTACGTCAGATTTTGAACAGGAAGAAATTGAAGAATGCAGCTGTCAGGCAGAGGGTAAATGCACGTGTAAAGATTCTGTCGGCCGGCCGGTGGGATTTGGTACGACCGCTTATCCCGCATACAATTGAACAGCAGCTGGAATGCGAATTTAAACGTACGGTATTACTCAGCCGTGAAACGGTACAGAGTCTGTCATGGGGTACAGCTCTTGAGACGCTGCGGGTATGGGAGTATACAGGGCGTGTACGACGGGGGTACTTTATTGAAGGCATGTCAGGTATGCAATTTATCAGGGAAGAGGATTTTTCGAAAACTATGCTGGCGCTGGATCAGCCGGGTGATGGGATAGTCTGGCTTTCTGCTGTGGATCCGGCACAGCAATGGGGGAAAAGTCTGCCGTCAATGCCGGAAAAGTCATTTTTAAATGTACCTGGAACCGCAGTATGTCTGCGCAGTGGAGTACCTGTCGCAGTATTTGAGCGGAAGGGTAAAATATTCCGTGTTTTTGATGAATCGTTATTACCTGAACTGCTGAGTGGTTTTATTCATGATTATGAAAAACGGAACATATTTCCGGATTTAAACCGCTTAATAGTAAAACAATATCCGGGTGAAGCTGCAGCGGCACTTGTAAATGCCGGTTTTATAAGGGAAATGCAGGATTATGTGTTGTATAGGAGATAGTCTGTTTTTTAAAAGATGTAGCAAAATCAAGTGATATTGTGTTATACTGCATTAAAAGGTTTTCAGAATCCATATAACAATAATTTATTGGAGGATATTATGATATACAACAATGTATTGGAAGCTGTTGGTGAAACCCCAATGATTGCGTTACAAAGAATGGCCGATAAGGAAAGTGCAAGAGTGCTGGTAAAATATGAAGGGCTTAATGTGGGTGGTTCTATTAAGACGAGAACCGCATTGAACATGATTGATGCAGGTGAGAGAGAAGGCGTCATTACAAAGGAAACGATCATCGTAGAACCCACCAGTGGGAATCAGGGGATTGGGCTTGCGTTGATCGGTGCTGTTCGGGGATACCGGACCATAATCATTATGCCGGATTCTGTCAGTCAGGAAAGAAAGATGCTGGTAGAGCATTATGGAGCAGAAGTGAAGCTGGTCCATGATGCCGGTGACATTGGTGCATGCATTGAAGAGTGCCTGCATATGGCGCTTCAGATGGCGGAAGAAAACCCACATGTTTTCGTACCTCAGCAGTTTATCAACCCTGCGAATCCTCAGGTTCACAGGGAGCATACCGCACTGGAAATTTTGGCACAGGTGAATGGGACGATTGATGGATTTTGCTCCGGCATCGGCACAGGCGGAAGCATTACCGGGATTGGTCAAGTATTGAAACGAGAGAATCCTCAGATAGAAATATGGGCAGTCGAACCGGAAAATGCCGCTATTTTAGCCGGAGGAAACATTGGCACCCATTTACAGATGGGAATCGGAGACGGTTTGATTCCCGATAATCTGGATTTGAATATTTATGATGATGTTTATGTAGTTACGGACGAAGAGGCCATTTCTACAGCGAAAGATTTGGCACGTTTAGAAGGGCTGATGTGTGGGATATCCAGCGGCACCAATGTAGCAGCAGCGCTTAAATTGGCAAAAAAACTGGGGAAAGGTAAAACCGTAGTTACCATCCTTCCCGATACGGCAGAACGTTATTTTAGTACTCCTTTGTTTGATTAAACCAGTAGCAAGCACATCTTTTTTTTAAAATAAACAGATGGCTCTAAAGAATCGGGGCTGTCAGGAAATAGGATAGTTCTAAGTGAAGTAAGCCTTAGAAATTGCGTATTTATGCGATTTCTAAGGCTTTTGTTTAAAACATTTAAGGAGGCATCATAAAGCAGGAAATAGTATTGTAAATTGAAATAAAAGCATTTCCAGTAATTCACACTTGAAAAAGAACATATATTTGCTATAATTAGTAAAAAGGATGAGAACATATGTTTGAAATCATATTTCATGTAGATGTAAATTCTGCATTTTTAAGCTGGGAAGCTGCGTACCGCATCCATCATCTTGGCGGCGTTTTGGATATCCGCGAGATTCCTTCTGCCATATGTGGTGATATTTCTATGCGCCATGGAATTATTTTAGCCAAAAGTATGCCTGCCAAAAAATTCGGAATCCAAACAGGTATGACTGTTATTGAGGCAAAACAAAAATGTCCTGAACTTTATATGGCCCCTCCAAATTATTGGCTGTATCAAAAATGTTCGAAATCATTTTTAGATATTTTGAGAGAATATACACCACAAGTAGAAGTCTACAGTATTGATGAAGCTTTTATGGACATGAGCGACACGATTAAGCTGTTTGGTGAGCCTGTATCTGCCGCACATTCTATTAAAGACCGTATTGAAAAAGAATTAGGTTTTACGGTAAATATTGGTGTATCTTCAAATAAGTTGCTGGCAAAAATGGCCGGTGATCTTAAAAAACCAAACATGGTACATTCTCTGTTCCCGGAAGAAATGAAAGAAAAAATGTGGCCCCTTCCGGTATCCGATCTCTTCTTTGTCGGACGGGCAACTACGAAAAAACTATTTAACCTGGGAATAAAAACAATCGGTCAGCTTGCCGCAACTGATCCGGCTCTCTTAAAATCTAATTTCAAAAAGCACGGAGAAGTGATATGGGCATTTGCGAACGGCATAGATTACTCCGGTGTAGAAGATACACCACCGCCACAAAAGGGATACGGAAACTCTACAACGATCAGCTTCGACGTCTGTGATCCGGAGCAGGCAAAGTTAATCCTGTTAGCTTTATCCGAAACGGTTGCTGCCAGATTAAGAAAACATGATGTGCGGGCTGAAATCATTTCGATTGGTATAAAAAGCTGCGATTTCAGTTATGCTAGCCATCAGATGATATTAAACAGCCCTACAAATATTACAATTGAATTATATAAATATGCATGCTGCCTTTTTGAACAATTGTGGGATAAAAAAACTCCTATACGCCACTTGGGAATACACACGGGCAGATTAAAAGAGCATATGAATATAAGACAGCTAAATCTCTTTGATAATACCGACTATATTCGTTTAGAACAACTTGATAAAACGATTGATGGCATTCGCAGCAAATATGGCATTGACTCTGTCAAAAGAGCCGCTTTTATTGAAAGTCCCTTTGATCACATGGAAGGCGGCATTTCGCGCGAGAAACGTGCAGTTGACTATTCAAAAATTATGATCCGTTAGGATATGAGGTGTTTTTATGGGAATGGGTATTGGGATTAATTCGCAGGAAACTGATTTCGGAGAAATAAGAGGTTACCAAAAAGCCATCGCCTGCGGTGTATGGTTTACCAGTAATGGCACTGTGATACCTAAAATGATAAAATACCAGGATGAAGAAGGAGAACTTCATACCGTATCGAATCTTCATGTTCTGACATGTACAAAAAAGAATTATTGTGGTATACCTACTATAGAATATTTATGTTCTACGTCTGTTGATGTGAATCATTACGAGTTTCATTTACTCTTTTATATTGAAAAACAAGAGTGGAAAATATTATGGAAGAATGTCAGGGAGGAAAATCAATCATGTGCGGAAGATACTATGTAGATGATGAGACGGCCAGAGAAATTGAAAAATTAGTTCATGATGTGGATAAAAAACTACGTCTGAATCATCAATCAAAAGACCTTTATCCGGCGCAGACCGCAACGGTACTTCATAAAGAAAAAGACAATATTTCAGCCAGTGATATGATTTGGGGATTTCCCCGTTTTGGTACTACCGGCCTGCTGATCAATGCACGGGCAGAAACCTTATTGGAACGCCCGACATTTAAAGAAAGTGCCCTTTATAGACGCTGCATTATTCCTGCACGTTCTTTCTATGAATGGAATCGCCAAAAAGAGAAAGTAACCTTCACCCGTGGAGATAATTCTATACTTTATATGGCAGGGGTCTATAATATGTTCAAAGATGACGTTCGCTTTGTTATCATTACCACGGAGGCAAACGAATCTGTTCGTTCTACTCACTCAAGAATGCCTGTGATATTGGAGCAAAATGAATTGGAAAATTGGGTTTTTGATACTCAGGCTGCGTCTTTTATTTTAAATAAGACTCCTGTGCCTCTTGTGTCTGAATATGAATATCATCAGCAAAGTATATTTGATACACCATGATTCCTTAATCTTAGAAAAGTGATTTTTCAGAAAAAACCTTTCTTAAGAAAAATTCCAGTGACAATCTTTTCTGTATCTCTTACAGAAATCTAAATACAAATCACAATGCAGCATCCGCATGAGTCCATGCGAATTTATCACTTAACAATAATTCCAAGTATTGTAACCCGTTATTAATTATGCTATTATTTAAGGAGGAAAATATTTGACGAGCAACGAAATCAAACAAAATAATCTTGAAGCAGAAAAGGATGCTTTTCTGAAATTGACAAATGATTACACCTTTACAGAGGTAATGAAAAATCCCTTTATCCTGAAAGGATTCCTGAGTGATGTTCTGGGCATCCCGATCCGGGACATCGAAAGCATCCGGGTGGTGGACCGCTATCTGGGACGCGGGTTTAAGGAAGGAAAGCTTGGCATATTGGACATAAAGGTCGAGGTCAGCCATGTTGGAATTATAGACATTGAGCTGCAGATGCTGGATGCGGAAGACTGGGAAAACAGAAGCATCTTCTATACCAGCAGGATCTATGCCGAAAATGTCAGGAAGGGTGATGATTACCTGCAGTGTAAAAAAGTGATCAATATCAGCATCCTGGGATTTGACTTGTGCAAGGATACTGACTACTTCTACTCACGCTTCCACCTGATGGAAGATGAGAGGCATACGCTTTACAGTGACATGCTTGAATTCCATGTGGTTGAATTGGGCAAAGTAGGCTGTATTCCCAGAACCGGGAATGAGAAGCTCCATAAATGGGCAAGATTATTTAATACGAACAGCGAGGAGGAGCGTATGGTAATCGAAAAAGACCCCTACATAGAAGAGGCATTGAAAGAATTAGAGCGAATAAGCAATGACCCCGCCAGGCGTCAGGAGTATCAAGACAGGGAAGATGCGCTGCGGGACTACCGATCCCTGAAAGAGTCAGCAAGACGCCAGGGTTTGCGTCAAGGCCTGGCTGAAGGAAAAGCTAAAGGAAAAGCTGAAGGAAAGGCTGAAGGAAAGGCAGAAATGATAGAAGTTATCATTAAAAAAATTGACAAAAAGAAAACCGTTGAGGAAATAGCAGATATGCTGGAACAAGACCCCAGATATATCCGGACGATAGCCGACTTAAGGAAAGAACATCCCGAATACTCTGCACTGGAGATGGCCAAAGAACTTGCGGCAAATAAATAGAGAAAAGAATTTCATGCATCCGGTATCAATAGATGAAAGATTTAATGGAATATGTGGAATGAAATTTGTGGAATAGTTGACAGGCATTTTGTTATATGCTAGTATGATTTTGTTGATTTACCATGGTAGAGCGATCCATTGGTAAATGATAAAAGCTCATGGAGGATATGATATGAAAAAGAGAATAACAAGCATCATTTTAACTGTCATACTTGCAGCTGCGGCATTCTCGGGATGCGGTTCGAACACCGGACAGAATACTCCGGCTGATACAGAGACAGCAGAAACAAAGGCAGAAGCAACAGAAGCAATAGAAGCAGCTACTGAGGCATCGGTGCGGACAACATTTACTGTTGGTTTTGATGCCGAATACCCACCGTATGGTTATATGGATGATAATGGAGAATATGTTGGATTTGACTTGGAATGTGCGCAGTTAGTATGTGATGCACTGGGTTGGGAACTGATTAAAAAGCCAATTAACTGGGACTCAAAGGATATGGAATTGGAATCCGGGACGATTGACTGTATCTGGAATGGGTTCTCAATTACGCCGGAGCGTCTGGATAAATATGCCTGGTCGGAGGCATACGTGGATAATACACAGGTGATGCTGGTTGCGGCAGATTCGAATATTAAAGAATTGAAAGACCTGGAAGGAAAGAATGTGATTGTTCAGGCGGCTTCCGCAGCACTGGAAGCATTGAACGGCGAAGATTGCGCCGAGTTGAAATCATCATTTGCGTCACTGACTGAGAATCCGGATTACAATACGGCATTTATGAATCTGGAATCCGGTGCGGCAGATGCCATTGCCATTGATATTGGTGTTGCAGAATATCAGATCTCTCAGAGGGAAGAAGGACAATACGTTATTTTGGAAGAAGCGTTTTATACAGAGCAGTATGGGATCGGATTTAAACTTGGAAATGAAGAATTGAGAGATACCGTCCAGACAGAATTATTAAAATTAGTAGATACTGGAAAGTTTGCGGAAGTAGCGGAGAAATACGGGATTGATACGGATATGCTTTGTCTGGGAAAATAAATATAATGCAGGGGATGTTGCAGTGCGACATCCCTTCTTTAGGTAGATCCGATGGGCATACGTTCTAAAAAATAGGAGGATATACATATGAACCTGACGACCATGTTGCAGCAATTGACCGGCGGGATGATCGTATCTATAGAGATATTCATATCAACGCTGATTTTTTCCCTTCCATTGGGACTGATCATCTGTTTTGGAAGAATGTCAAAGAATGTGGTATTAAGAAATATTGCGGCGGTATATATATCAATTATGCGGGGGACGCCATTGATGCTTCAGTTGATGGTGGTCTATTTTGGACCTTACTTTTTATTTAAAATTCGGATTGCGCCTGCGTATAGCTTTATTGCCGTACTTATCGGGTTCGCTTTAAATTATGCCGCTTATTTTGCGGAAATCTATCGGGGAGGAATTGAATCTATGCCGACAGGGCAATATGAGGCGGCGAAACTTCTGGGTTATAATAAGTTTCAGACCTTCTTTCATATCATATTGCCCCAGGTAATCAAGAGAATCCTTCCTTCATTAACGAATGAAGTAATCACTCTGGTGAAAGATACTTCTCTCGCATTTGTACTGGCAGTTGCGGAAATGTTTACAATCGCAAAACAGATTGCCAGTTCCCAGACAACCATGATTCCTTTTATAGCAGCCGGAATTTTCTATTATGTATTCAATCTGCTGGTAGCTGTCATTATGAACAACGTAGAAAAGAAGCTGAATTATTACAAATAGGAGGCTGTCAGATGAAATTATTGGAAATGAAACATATTAAGAAGCAGTTTGAGAATTTAGAAGTTTTAAAAGATATTTCTCTGACGGTTGAGCAGGGAGAAGTACTGGCGATCATTGGTCCGTCCGGTTCCGGAAAATCGACACTGCTGCGCTGTGCCACTATGCTGGAAACTATAGATGACGGAGAACTGCTGTATTTGGGTGAAAAGGCGGCATTCAGTGAAAATGGCCATGCAGTTTATGTGAAAAACACGGAATTGAAAAGAATGCAGGGAAATTACGGACTGGTGTTTCAGAATTTCAATTTATTTCCTCATTTTTCCGTAATGAAAAATATCATAGATTCGCCTTTGCGGGTACAAAAAAGAGAAAAGAAAGAAGTACTGAAGCATGCGCGGGAACTCCTGAAAAAAATGGGACTGGAAGAGAAAGAAGACGCTTATCCATATCAGCTTTCAGGGGGACAGCAGCAGAGAGTATCCATTGCCAGGGCGCTTGCCATGAATCCGAAAATTTTATTCTTCGATGAGCCTACTTCAGCACTGGACCCGGAGTTGACAGGAGAAATATTGAAGGTAATTAAGAATCTGGCAGCAGAACATATGACCATGGTAATTGTAACCCACGAGATGAACTTTGCAAGAAATGTAGCTGACCATATTATTTTCATGGATCAGGGTGTGATTGCACAGCAGGGAACGCCGGATGAACTATTTAACTCAAATAATCCCCGGATGAGAGAATTTTTAGGCAAATTTGATTCTTGATTTATAAGATACTTTAAGATATAATTTTTTATAAGTACCCTCTCGTAACCTTGAGGGTATTAGGGTGAGATACCCTTTATAGTGAAGTACCCTAAAGGGTAAGTTTTAGGGTGAAAACAATAGAGAAGGATGAAAAGGACAGGTGAATTTCAGATGAAAAAAAAAGAACTGTTGTATGAAGGCAAGGCAAAGAAGGTTTACGCAACAGAAGACCCGGATATTTTAATTGTCGATTATAAAGATGATGCCACTGCATTTGATGGTCAGAAAAAGGGTACGATTGTTGGCAAGGGAGTTGTAAACAACCGTATGAGCAACCATGTTTTTCAGATTCTGGAAAGCAAGGGAGTACCGACACATTATATCAAGGAATTAAGTGACAGGGAAACGGCAGTGAAGAAAGTTGAAATCGTTCCGTTGGAAGTCATTATCCGTAATGTTGCAGCGGGCAGCTTTTCGAAAAGGCTTGGGGTAGAGGAAGGAACGAAATTCTCAGTGCCCACACTGGAATTCAGCTATAAAGATGATGATTTGGGTGACCCGCTGATCAATGATTATTTTGCAATTGCTATGAATCTGGCTACCAGAGAAGAAATTGATGTAATTACAAAATATGCGTTCAAAGTGAATGAAGTATTGAAAGAGTACTTTTTTGGAGCCGATATTGAATTGATAGACTTTAAAATAGAATTTGGCCGTTATCATGGTGAAATTATTCTGGCCGATGAAACATCTCCGGATACCTGCAGACTTTGGGATGTAACGACCCATGAAAAATTAGACAAAGACCGTTTCAGAAGAGATCTGGGCAATGTAGAAGAGGCATACAACGAAGTATTCAAACGTCTCGGTTTATAAAAACGAAGATAAGTATAGAAAGGCTAAACGGCATGATGAATGACATTCACAGGCAAGAAGAAGTAATGGATAAATTGAAAGAAGAATGTGGTGTGTTTGGCATCTACGATTTGGATGGAAATAATGTGGCATCCAGTGTATATTATGGATTGCTTGCATTGCAGCACAGAGGTCAGGAGAGCTGCGGGATTGCCGTCAGCGATACCGGGGGACCCAAAGGCGCAGTAAATTCTAATAAGGGCATGGGACTGGTAAATGAGGTGTTTTCAGAAGAAACCCTGGAGCATATGCCGGGTGATATCGCAGTAGGGCATGTGCGATACTCTACGGCGGGAGCAAGCAGCCGTGAAAATTCCCAGCCACTGGTTCTGAATTATATCAAAGGGACGCTGGCCCTGGCGCATAATGGTAATCTGGTCAATGCGGTAGAATTGCGGAAGGAATTAGCACATGATGGTGCGATTTTTCAAACAACAACAGACTCTGAAGTGATTGCATACCATATCGCACGGGAACGTATAAAATCAAAAACTGCGGAAGAAGCATTATCCCGTGCCATGAGAAAGATCCATGGAGCGTATTCTTTGGTCGTAATGTCGCCCAGAAAATTGATGGGGGCAAGGGATCCTTACGGATTCAGACCACTCTGTATTGGAAGACGTGAAAATGCTTATATTTTAGCATCCGAGAGCTGTGCTCTGGATACCATAGGAGCAACGTTTATCCGTGATGTACAACCTGGTGAAATTGTGACCATTACGGAGAAAGGAATAGAGTCGGATACCAGCCTCTGCCTCCCCAAAAAGGAACAGGCAAGCTGCGTTTTTGAATATATATATTTTGCAAGACCTGATAGCCGGATTGATGGAATGAGCGTATATCATTCCAGAATCATGGCCGGTAAATTTCTGGCTCAGGATTCACCGGTAGAGGCGGACCTGGTAATTGGAGTGCCGGAGTCCGGTAATGCCGCAGCTCTTGGATATTCTTTAGAATCCGGCATACAGTATGGAACTGCGTTTGTAAAAAACAGTTATGTAGGAAGGACCTTCATCAAACCAAAGCAGAGCAGCCGGGAATCAAGCGTTCGGGTAAAACTTAATGTTTTAAAAGAAGCTGTGGAAGGTAAAAGAGTAATTATGATCGACGATTCCATCGTGCGTGGAACTACCAGTGACCGGATTGTAAATATGTTGCGGGAAGCAGGCGCAAAAGAGGTGCATATGCGTATCAGTTCGCCGCCCTTTTTGTGGCCATGCTATTTTGGCACAGATGTACCTGCCAGAGAGCAGTTGATCGCATATAACCGCAGCATTGAAGAGGTCGGTCAGATGATCGGCACGGATTCGCTTAATTACCTGCGTACCGAACGCTTGCAGGAGCTTGCGGGAGGACTGTCGATTTGTCAGGGCTGTTTTACCGGAAAATATCCGATGGAACCGCCAAAAAGGGACATACGCGGAGATTACGCAGGATAAACGATACGCAGCGGCAAAAAGATTGCCATTGCATATGATACGGAAATAAAAGGAGCAGATAAGGATGAGTACAGATAGATATCAAAGTCCGCTGTCGGAACGATATGCAAGCAGGGAAATGCAGTACATTTTCTCGCCGGACATGAAATTCAGAACATGGAGGAAGCTTTGGATTGCGCTAGCCGAAACTGAAAAAGAATTGGGTCTTTCTATCACTGATGAACAGATTGAGGAGTTAAAGGCTCATGCGGATGATATTAATTATGATGTGGCAAAAGAAAGAGAAAAAATCGTCCGTCATGATGTAATGTCACATGTATATGCGTATGGAGTACAATGTCCAAAAGCAAAGGGAATTATCCATCTGGGCGCAACTTCCTGTTATGTAGGAGACAATACGGATATTATCGTAATGACAGAGGCATTGAAGCTGGTGAAGAAAAAGCTGGTAAATGTCATTGCCAAACTTGCAGAGTTTGCGGACAAGTATAAGGCAATGCCGATGCTGGCATTTACACATTTTCAACCGGCTCAGCCGAGTACGGTAGGAAAACGGGCAACTCTGTGGATGCAGGAATTTTTGCTGGATCTGGAAGATCTGGATTATGTCTTAAGTACCATGAAGCTATTGGGCTCGAAAGGCACCACGGGAACACAGGCCAGTTTTCTGGAATTGTTTGACGGTGACCATGAGACGATTGACAAAATTGATCCAATGATCGCGCAGAAGATGGGATTTAAAGACTGTTATGCAGTGACCGGACAGACGTATTCACGTAAAGTAGATACAAGAGTCCTGAATGTGCTGGCAGGGATTGCAGCCAGCGCTCATAAATTTTCGAATGATATCCGTTTGCTGCAGCACTTAAAAGAAGTAGAAGAGCCATTTGAAAAGACACAGATCGGTTCATCAGCTATGGCATATAAGAGAAATCCAATGAGGAGTGAACGTATTGCATCGTTAGCCAGATTTGTTATGGCAGATGCACTGAATCCTGCAATCACTTCCGCAACCCAGTGGTTTGAGAGAACATTGGATGACTCCGCTAACAAGCGTCTTTCTATTCCGGAAGGATTTTTGGCGGTAGATGGTATTATGGATCTTTGTTTGAATGTAGTAGATGGATTGGTAGTTTATCCTAAGGTAATTGAGAAAAGGCTGATGTCAGAGCTGCCGTTTATGGCAACAGAAAACATCATGATGGATGCGGTAAAAGCGGGCGGTGACAGACAGGAGCTGCATGAAAGGATTCGTACACTTTCTATGGAAGCAGGTAAGAATGTGAAAGTAGAAGGAAAGGATAATAACCTTCTGGAGTTGATTGCTGCAGACCCGGCATTTAATTTAACCCTGGAGGAATTGGAGAAAACCATGAATCCATCAAAATATGTAGGACGTGCACCGGAGCAGGTGGATGCGTTTCTGGAAAAGGTGGTAAATCCGCTGCTGAAAGAGAATGCAGGTCTGTTGGGGATGACGGCGGAGATTAATGTGTAAATATAAGAGAAATATATAAAATTTAAGTCCTCAAACGGTAGGCAGAATCCGTTTGAGGACTCTTTTATCTTTTTCTACACCCTCTTCAGGGTCTTTTCAATAAACAATTATATTCATGGCTAACTTGATGGTTGCCAGGACGCCACTGTAATCCCGATATCGGGATAACAGTGGTGTCAGCACCAACCATGTACAGGAAATATATAATGCGAATTATGGAACGGTTGTGTCGATGGATCTTTCATTGGAGGTTTGGGAGCAGCAGGTGATTTGCAATCTGGTCTCTACGGCTGACAACGGAACATCCGGCTTACTTGCCATATATGATTCCCGTGACCGGCTTACACATGTTTACAAAAATTCACAACGACAGGTTCTAAAATTGAAGCAGGCACGGAAGATGCTTCTATTACAATGGAATTAGATAGTGAAACCGTTGGTAATGGTGAAGTTTCGTTGGTATGCTATGACCCGAACTGGGACAAAACGGACCTGGATACCATGCACATCGCCTATTTGAATCAGTATATATTGGAGAATCCCGCCTCAAAACTGACCAAATATAAGGTAATGTTAACGAAAAAGGGACAATCTTCAACGGTAACGATAACACGCTAAATAAGTGCTTCAAATTAGTTCTTGCTTATAATTTATCTTAATGTACAGCAAAATGGGGTTGCGGCAAGAAAAAATGCCGTGGCTCTTTTTGATGGGATAGATAAAAATAATAACACATTATGACATATCAAAAACGCATTCAAACATTTAACAATCAAGTAAATTCGGATATAATAGCACTTAAATAAAGAATTGTAAATATCACAAATATCACAATTATGGGAGGAACTAAAATGAAAAGGAAACTTATTGGTATATTATTATCTACGGTAATGCTTACAACCATGTTGGCCGGATGTGGGAACAATGACACATCTACAGAGAATCCCGATACAACAGCGGAAACGCAGGCTGCCGGTACAGAGCAAAAAACTGAAAGTTCAAATGAAACAGAGAATTCCGGTGATGCGGTAACCATTTCATATGCATGCTGGGATTCCAACCAGGCAGCTTTAATCCAAACCGTTGCAGATGAATTTGAAGCTGTCAATCCGGGGATTAAGATTGATATACAGGTTAATAGCTGGGATAATTACTGGACGGCACTCGAAGCAGCAGCGACAGGAGGTTCTTTGCCGGATACGTTCTGGATGCATTCCAATAATATTTATTATTATGGAGCGAACGATCAATTACTGGATTTGACCTCATACATTGAAGCCAGCAGTGAAGTTGATTTGGCAAATTATCCGGAAGGATTGAATTCAATTTATAATATCGAAGGAAAGCAGTACGCAGTTCCAAAAGATTATGATACGATTGCTCTTTGGTACAACAAAAATCTGTTTGATGAAGCGGGAATATCTTATCCTGATGATACCTGGACCTGGGAAGACTTAAAAGAGGCTGCTAAGAAGCTGACAAAGGATGATGGTTCGCAATATGGCATGTGTGCCGGTCTGCATAATCAGGAGGGCTATTATAATTTTGTATATCAGGCAGGCGGTGAAATTATCACGGATGATAAAACATCTGGGTATGATGAAGCAGCGACGATTCAGGGAATTGAAGAATATTTCAGTTATGTAGAAGAAGGTTTGTCACCGGAAATCTATGATGACCTGGCGCGCAGTGAAGCCATAGAAAATGGACTTTGTGCCATGGGACTCTTCGGTTCGTGGAATCTGTCCGGATTTGCAGCGTCCGACTTGATGACCAGTGAGTTTGACTGTGCAGTATTACCGAGGTCAAATGACGACGGTCAATCATCAATCTTTAATGGCCTGGGCAATGCAATTTCCGCAGCGACGGAGCATCCGGATGAAGCATGGAAGTGGGTTGAGTACTTAAGCAGCAAGGAAGGCCAGGAGCGTCAGGCTGAACTGGGTGTTGCGATTTCGGCATACAATGGAACAGCTGATAAATTTGCGGAAGCTTATCCAATGTTTAATACAAAATGCTATATCGATATGGTAGAATATGCTCAAATCAGACCATATTCCGATCAGACAAGTATATGGGAAGACAAAGCATATGAGTTACTTAAGGATGCTTATGCAGGGAAAGAAGAGGTTTCTGCTGCATGTGAAAACGTAGCTACTATGATGAATGAGGCTCTGGCGGCTGAATAGAGGAACGGATATAATCCATGACATATGTGTTGCGGTAGCCATAGGTTACCGCAATTTTAAATCATATAGGAAATTAATTGAATTTAATATATGACTTATAATAAGAGGAGATTGAATATGGCAAAGACAAAAGTACCTAAAAAGAAATTCAATGAATGGTGCTGGGGCTGGGGAATGATAGCACCTACGATGATTGGACTTCTTGTCCTGAATATAATTCCTATCTTTCAGACGCTCTATTTAAGCTTCTTTAAGAGTGGCGCTTTTGGAAAAGGGAATATATTTGTAGGGCTTGATAATTATAAAACGCTGCTTGGAGATGCACAGGTCTGGCAAGCATTACGTAATACGTTGGTATATGCCGGTCTTGTGGTACCGATTACAATAGTAATCGCTATGTTGATTGCTGTTTTACTAAATGGCAGACTGAAAGGAAAGGGTATCTACCGGACCATATATTTTATTCCGATGGTAGCAGCACCGGCAGCAGTAACGATGATGTGGAAATGGTTGTACAATCACCAGTTTGGATTGATCAATCATTTGCTGGGTAATTTGGGGATTTCGAAAGTGAACTGGATTGATGATCCAAACGTTGCAATGATTTCCATTGTAATTATTGGTGTGTGGAGCACGATCGGATATAGCATGGTGCTTCTTTTGGCCGGACTACAGGAGATCCCGAGAGATTATTATGAAGCAGCTCAAATTGATGGAGCAAGCCCGGTGAAACAGTTCTTTAAGATCACACTTCCACTGGTGTCCCCCACGTTGTTCTTTGTTCTGGTGACGAGTATCATAACGGCAATGCAGGTTTTTGATGTGATCTATATGATGATTGATGTGAAGAGTCCTTCTTACGAAAGCACAGTATCTTTGGTTTATTTATTCTATAATAATTCCTTTAAATATTCGAATAAGGGTTATGGTTCTGCAATTGTTATACTTCTGTTACTGATTATTATGATTATTACGGTGATTCAAACGAAGTTACAGAAAAAATGGGTTAATTATATGTAGAGGAGTTATATAAAATGAAGAAAGATAAAATATTCAGGATTTCGATGCATACGCTGCTTATATTGGGAGCTGTCATTATGATATTTCCTTTTGCATGGATGGTTTTGACTTCACTTAAGACGATCAGTGAGTCTACCTCTATGAATCCCTTTGTACTGTTTCCCAGGATACCGCAATGGGAGAATTATAAGCTGGTGATTCAGCAAAATAATTTCCTACGTTTATATTTTAATACATTTGCCATGATGGTTTTAAGAGTTCTGTGCGCCGTTATATTCAGTGCGATGGCAGCTTATGCTTTTGCCAGACTGGAATTTCCCGGGAGAAATTTTTTCTTTGGCGTGGTATTATTCCAGATGATGGTACCGGTACAGATCTTTGTAATTCCCCAGTATTTGATGGTAGATAAACTCGGATTGCGAAATACAGTGTTTGCTTTAGTATTTCCGGGTCTTGTCAGTGCGTTTGGAACGTTTCTTTTACGCCAGTTTTTTTATGGGTCTGCCAAAAGAATTAGAAGAATCTGCGAGGCTGGATGGCTGCAATATCGGACAGACCTTTTATAAGGTCATGCTGCCGCTGACCAAATCAGGTCTGGTTGCACTTGCCATTTTCACGGCATTATTTTCGTTCAAAGATCTGATGTGGCCTTTAGTCGTTAATACGAATTCCGATGCAGCGACCTTATCCTCAGCGTTATCTAAAATATCAAGCGCTTATTCTATAAAATATCCGGAACTTATGGCTGCGTCGGTACTTGCCGTATGGCCTATGATGCTTATCTATATAATTTTTCAGAAACAATTCATTGAGGGTATCGCCACATCTGGAAGCAAACTGTAAAATATGCCGGAATGTATGCAGGAGGAACGAATGGCAATCAATTATTCGGAGAAGTCGAAGAAATTTCATATTTTTAATGATAAAATCAGCTACATAATACAGATTTTGGACGATAATTGTCTGGGTAATCTTTATTTTGGAAAACATATTCACGATAAGGAGGATTTTTCACACCTGTTGCAGGGGGGACTGCGCTCCCTGGCAGTATTCCATAAAGAAAACTATTATTTTATGAGTCCGCAGTATACAAAAATGGAGTACCCAACTTATGGAACCGGGGATTATCGGCATCCGGCGCTGGAAATCAAGCAGGAAAACGGAAGCAGGGTAGTGTTCTTTGAATATGAATCCTATAAGATATTTAAAGGAAAGAAAAAATTAATGGGGCTGCCCGCCACCTATGTAGAATCTGAGCAAGAGGCGGAAACACTGGAAATCACTTTAATTGATAAGTTACTTGAGGTTCATTGTATATTGAGTTATACAATTTATAAAGAGTATCCGGTAATTACAAGAAATGCACGTTTTATTAATAATGGCAGTGAAAACGTGATATTAGAACGGGCGCTTAGTGCAAGTGTGGATCTTCCGGATGCTGATTTTGAATTGCTCACCCTGTCAGGAGCATGGTCCAGAGAACGACACATAAAAACAAGTAAGCTTCAGCAGGGGATCCAGGGAGTTTATAGTAAGTGTGGAGCCAGCAGCGCGGAACATAATCCCTGTGTGATACTGAAAAGACCCAATACAGATGAATCTATCGGAGAAGCCTATGGATTCAGTCTTGTGTACAGTGGAAATCACATGGAACAGATAGAAGTGGATACGAATGATATGACCCGTGTACTGATCGGAATTCATCCGGACACTTTCGAATGGCCTTTAAACAACGGAGAGGAATTCCAGACTCCGGAGGCTGTCATGGTTTATTCGGATGAAGGACTGAATAAAATGAGTCAGACCTTTCATAAGCTGTACCGTACCAGACTTGTTCGTGGTACATGGCGTGATAAAGCGCGTCCCATTTTGATTAATAACTGGGAAGCGACAGAAACGAATTTTACGGAAGAACAGATTCTTGAAATTGCAAGAACGGGGAAAGCTCTTGGAATGGAATTATTTGTTCTGGATGATGGTTGGTTCGGGAAGCGCGAAGATGATAAAACCAGTCTTGGTGACTGGTATGTAACCAACTTTAAGAAACTTCCGGATGGAATCAACGGTTTATCTCAAAAAATAGAAGCTCTGGGTATGAAGTTTGGCCTTTGGTTTGAACCGGAGATGGTGAACAAGGATTCTGACCTGTATCGTGCGCATCCGGATTGGATCCTTCAAGCTCCGGGAAGAAGTCTGTCTTTGTCCAGAAATCAGTATGTCCTGGATTTTTCAAGACCAGAGGTGGTTGACCATATTTATAATATGATGGAAAGAATTCTGGATACCGCCCACATTTCATATGTAAAATGGGATATGAACCGGTATATCAGCGAGTGCTATTCCAATCATAAACCCGCCTCCAGGCAAGGAATGGTGTTTCATGAATATATTTTAGGAGTATATTCCTTATACGAAAGACTGATTGAAAAATTCCCGGACATTTTATTTGAATCCTGTTCCAGCGGCGGTGCCAGATTTGACCCTGGTATGCTGTATTATGCACCACAGGCCTGGACCAGTGACGATACGGATGCAGTGGAACGACTGAAAATCCAGTATGGAACTTCATATGTATATCCGCTTAGCAGCATGGGGGCTCACGTATCCAAAGTTCCAAATCTCCAGGTCGGAAGAACGACTCCAATTGAAACAAGGGGAAATGTAGCACAGTTTGGGGTGTTTGGCTATGAGCTTAATCTGAATTTGCTTTCAGAAGAAGAAAAAACGATTGTCGGTAAACAGGTGGCTTTTGCGAAAGAACACCGGGAATTGCTCCATCAGGGACTTTTTTATCGAATCAATAGTCCGTTTGAAGAGGTGGGTTCCTGGATGGTGGTATCCGAGGATAGAGAAAAAGCGATTGCGGCTTACTACAAGTTGCTGAGTATACCGAATGAACCGTGGAGAAGATTGTATCTAAAGGGATTAGATAAAGATAAAAAATATGTGATAAACAATGACAATTCCATAGTCTACTATGGCGATGAACTTATGAATGCCGGTATGGTAATTCATAAGGAAGACTTATGCGCCGGCGGTGGTGATTTTACATCTGCAGTTTATTTTATCAAAGCAGTAGAGAAGAGCTTTTGCTAATGTTCCCCTTAAGTTCATTTCTTTTTATTTGTATCATCCATCAGATGGGTTTCCCGATAAGCGGTTGGGGAAACCCCTGTTGTTTTTCGGAAGGCTTTTGAGAAAGTGAATTGGTCATTGTAACCGACAGAATAAGCGACATGCTGGATTGGAAGCTGAGCATCGGACAAAAGCTTTTTTGCCCGTTTCATTCGGAAGCTGATCAGATATTCCTGTGGACTGTAGCCGGTAGAAGATTTAAATAATTTGGTCAGATAGCTTCGCTCAAGACCACACAAATCAGATAGATCCTGGATCTTAATAGGTTCTGAATATTTGACAGAGATGAAATCAATGATAGTCTTGACATACTTCAGCCGTTCATCTATCTTGTTATACTGTGGTTTGCTGGAAGTATGAGTGATTAACTCATGAAATAAGTGATATAAATTCCCTATGCAGCGAAGTTCATTCTCAGAATGCTGTAAAAGGTCATTTAAAATATGGATGAGCTGCCGATTATCTCCAGTTGAGCGAAAGACAGGGGTCTCTTTAGACATCCCGGCATCAGCCAGAAGTTCAATAGCCTTAGGTCCATTAAAATGTATCCATATGTAATTCCATGGTTCCGTCTCATCTGCTTTTACAAAAGAAACCACATTAGGAGGAATGATAAAAGCTTCGTTTTTTACTATATGGAAAGGCTCATTGTTCAGGTACAATGTTCCTTTCCCTTCCAGTACAAAATGCAGGACATAATGCTTGCGGACGATGGGGCCAAAGGAATAAGAAGGCGGACATTTCTGTGATCCGACCTCAAAAAGATTAATATCACTATAGGTATTATAATTTAAAAAATAGCATTCATCATAGTGCTTCTCTCTTACCATATGTCCATCTCCTTGTATAATAATCCCATCATACTCAATATTTTTCTGACCCTATTTTACCCATTCCTTTTTGAGAGCAGAAACTCTTTTTTGTTACTCTGAATCTGATACTCCACTTAAGAATTATACCACAACTGGACATGTAAATACAATATTAAAACATGTACTATAGGTATGGAAAATTATAAAATATATTACAGTGCTTTATGAATAAATCAATTAAAAGGAGAGAAATAGCATGAAGATGAAGAAGATAACATCATTAATTCTCACCCTGTCTCTGCTGCTCAATCTGGCAGCGGTTGGAGCGGTAGTCGCACCACCTGTTTCGGTACAGGCGCAGGAAGAGCTGCCGGAGGCGGCATTTTTATGGGATTTTGAAAATGTCCAGGGAACAGATGCCGGAAATGGAGCGGCACTGAAAGGAACTGCTGCTATTGCCTTGGATAGCGGTCTTGGCAGTAAGGTCTTAAGCCTGCCGGGTGGCTCTGCGGGTACCGCATATATGCAGCTGCCGGAAGGACTATTCACAAATGTTGGCAGTAATGGATTTACGATATCTATGTGGGTAAATCCTTCCAATGAGACGGGAGATTATACCAAATTTTTCGATGCTTCTAATACCCCTTTAGGACAAACCGGTGGATGGGGAAATGGTTGGGCCTCGCCGGACTTTGCATTGGCAGCGGGCGGCAGTGCCTATGATGTAAGTATAGATGTGGGAGAAGCCGGAACGACTATCGTTGATTCTGCAAAGCGGGCAAAGTTGAAATATGCTACACAGCTTCAGAGAGATTCCTGGCAGTATCTGACCGTCTCTGTAAAACCAGATGAATATAAAGTGTTTCTGAATGGAGAAAGTGTAGGTTACAGCGATATTACTCAGGATGGTATCGGTAAGATAGCAACTGCGTTACCTGCTCTGTTTGAGAATGGGTATATAAATACTTTAAAGTATGCTTCCCTTGGTCAGTCATTCTATACATCAGATAACGATTTTGAAGGTCTGATTGATGATTTCAGGTTTGATACGATTGCATTGACGGATGCGCAGATGGAAGCCTTGTATCTCTCCTATAATGAAGAAGAGGAAGAACCTTCAGATCCCCTTCCTATGTATAGCTGGGATTTTGAGAATGTCACAGGAACAAATGCCGGAAATGGCGCAACTCTTGAAAACGGGGCTGCTGTCAAGAACGATGAAGCGAAAGGTAAAGTCTTGAATTTACCCGGAGGCAGTGTGAATGCAGGATCCATGACCTTACCCCAGTCGATGTTTGAAAATCTGGGCAATAAAGGGTTTACCATTTCCATGTGGGTCAAGCCATCTTCCTCTACCGGAAATTATACAAAATTTTTTAATGCTTCCAATGGACCTCTTGGAGCTACCTATGATGGCGGAAATAATTGGTCATCTCCTGACTTTGCCTTTGCGGCAGGCGGCAGCGTTTACGATATGACATTGTATGTAGGCACGGCAGGGAATGCAACGACAGATAAGACGAAACTAAACTACAACCGGCATCTGGCGAGAGACACATGGCAGCATATTATGGTGAGTGTAAGTCCTGATGATTACAGTGTTTACATAGATGGAGAGAATGTAACATATCAGGATGCACAGGATGGAACGAAAGCGGTGAAAGAAATACTGCCCAGGTTATTTGCAGACAATTACCTTGCGACCTTGAAATATGTATCTATTGGGCGTTCTTTTTATAATTCTGATGATGATTTTCAGGGAATGGTAGATGATGTTAACGTCTACGGAATGGCATTGACGGCAGAACAGGCAAAAACAGTATATGATAGTTATGAGGATATTGAAATCATAGAACCTGCCGTCTCGCTTGAGATCGATATGGCTGCCGCTACCGGAGAAATCAAACACGGAGCCACAGGTTTCCTGTATGGACTTGGAGAAGACAATGTGCCTAATGTGAATCTGCTTACAGGGCTGAAGCCTTATATGGTTGAGCAGAATGCTCCGCTTGGTCTGCAGCATCCTAACGGTGATTCATTAAACGTAGCAAACACATTTCTGGAAGCAGGAGGGGATTCCATTCAGATAGCCTGTCCGGATATTTATGCGAACTGGCCATATGAATTTGAAAGTATTCCGGAGTATATAGAAAAACTTGAGATCATGGTTCAGCAGGTAATCGATGCGGGACTGAGCGATAAAGTAGTATATGTTCCCTTTAATGAGCCGGACGGTAACTGGTATCCGAACATTACAAATGCCACTGTGCAGAGTAATTTTTTTGCTGCATGGAAAGAGGTATATGATGCGATCAAAGCCATTGATCCGGATGCAAAAATTGCCGGATCCAATCTTACCGGCTATAATGATAATCATATGAAAGCTTTTGTGAAGTTCTGTGCGGAAAATGATTGTATTCCGGAACAGGTTACCTGGCATGTTTTACAGGATTCCAGATTTAATTCTTTCAAGAGTGATCTGGCTAAGTACAGGAGTTATGAAAAAGAATTCTGGCTGGATACCGGATTGATAGATTCTGAACGTGAGGTAGTGATCAATGAATATGCAGATTTCACGCATCTGGGAGTTCCGGGACAACTGGCACGATGGATAGGATGCTTTGAAGACGAAAAAGTCTCTGCATGCCTTGCTTATTGGCATATATCAAACAATCTGTGCGACCTTGCGGCAGATAATAATCAGCCAAATGGTGCATGGTGGCTATATAAGTGGTACGGCGATATGTCCGGACAGACACTGTCCATGACACCTGTAGGAGTGACAAAAGATAAGTTGTATGGGGTAGCATCTCTGGATGACAATAAGAAAATATCGAATGTAATCTTTGGCGGTGTGGACGGAAATACTAAAATTTTATTAGAAAATATTACATCCACAGAAGCTTTTAAAGGTGCAGATAAAGTGAAAATAAGACTGGAAAGTACCAGTTGGACCGGAATAAACGGTGCATCAGATGAACCGGTGCTGATCAGAGAAGAAGTTTGTGCAGTAGATAGTGATGGCAATCTTTCCATTATAGTGGAGGATATGGTAGCTGCCGCTGCGTATAATATCACAGTAACACAGGCTGGAACTGATGCGGCAACAGGTGTTGTTGAAAATGGTCCATGGCGTCAGACCTATGAAGGTGAAGCTGCCGAATTGGGCGGAAAAGCAGCAGCCAGGGGAAAAGACAGCAGATATGCCTGTTCCGGAACCGGTCAGGCACAGAATATTAACGATCCGGGAGATAGTGTAACCTTCCATGTATCTGTACCTGTGGATGGTTATTACCAATACGACATGGTCTATGGTGCAGCCACTGGAAATAATACCTCTAATCCGAGCAGCAATGATCCTAAAAATGCAATTCAGGAATTATCCATTGATGGTCAGGAACCTGTAACGATGATCCTTCCAAATACATTGGCATGGTATATGGCGGGGATGCACACAGAGTACATCTATTTAACAGCCGGAGAACATGCACTTAAGGCAGAGGCAACGAACAGTACCGGAAAAGCTACTATTGACTGCGTCTATTTGACCTATATTGGGGATGAAAAAGCACTCAGTCAGAGACAGAATGTCAAAACATATGAGGCAGAGCTGGCAGATTTTAATGTGCTTGGGGAGCAGACATTCACAAATGTAACGACAGAATCAGCTGCACAGGGCTATTCTGCATCAGGATATGTGACAGGACTAAATATTCCCGTTTCAAAAGGCGGCGGAATCCGGTTTCATGCATGTGTGGATGAGAATGGACTTTATGATGTGACCGTCCGTTATGCTTCTTCTCGGAATGGAACGATGAACTATTATCTGGATAATACGGCATTGACTCTAAATAATCAAATTGCTTCGGTAGGAGTTTCTTCCACCGGTAATGCCTGGAAGACAGTTACTCAAACCATTTTTCTGCAGAAAGGTATCAATGTAATTGATCTGGATGCGTCGTCAGCAGATATTGCAGTAGATACACTGACAGTGACAAAAGTCAATTCAGACAGTGCGGCAGATACACAGACTACTATTATTGAAGCAGAAGACTGTGACATGTATGGAGAAGTTACCACTGCTGAAAATCAATTTGCCTCAGACGGAACATATGTGAATCAGATTGAGGCGGATGCTGACGCAAGCAATGCTATTGAACTGACTTATAATGCGGCAGCAACAGGATCATATAAGATGATTGTTTATCAGTCAAACAAAGAATTATTTGGCAGACATGATTATAATGCACAGATGGTTGACCGGTTCATTACGATTTCTGTAAACGGCGGCACACCGTTTAACGTGTTCTTTAGAAACACCTATAGTGATGAATCATTTAAGTCACAGCTTGTCAATCTTGACTTGAATAAGGGTAAAAACGTAATTACGATCTATAATGATGATTCCAGAACCCTTAAAAATGGAGTCGGAGGTGTAAATACATGCGTGAACTACACACCGAATCTGGATAAATTTGAAATTACTCCTGCCGCTATAACAGATAAGTCGGATCTGCAGAATCTATATGATGGATACAAAGACAAAGATCAAAACAAGTATACGGTGGAAAGCTGGACAGTATTTTCAAGTGCTTTGACAGCCGCCCAGGAGATATTGTATAAAGGCGATGCAACACAAAGTCAGATAGACGAGGCATTACAGAAACTGCAGGATGCAGTGAAAGGGCTAACGCTTAAGTCTGAGCCGGATAAATCAAAACTTCAGGCTGCATATAACGCAAATAAGAATAAAAAGCAGGGCGATTATACGCAGGCAAGCTGGAAAACGTTTGCAGCGGCATTAAAAGAAGCAAAAACAGTGATAGAAAAATCAGGTGCAACTCAGTCTGAGATAACGAATGCCACCAATAAATTGAATAATGCATCGAAAGGTCTGATCGCCATTAAAGTGACCAGCAGGAAAAAGGTGACTCTGGGAATAAAGTAAACATTTAAAACTTCTGTTTCCGGAAAACGCAAAGACTGCTACTTTACAAGCAGCAACAGCAAAGTTGCAGAAGTAAATGCAAAAGGGATTGTTACCGCACGAAGGAAAGGAACAGCAACCATAACCGCAGTTAATAAAAATGGTAAAGCAGTCACCTTAAAGGTAACAGTGAAAAAAGCCCCTTCTAAGATTGTAAAATTAAATGCGGCTCAAAAAACCTTAAAAAAGAACCAGACATTTAAAATCAAAGTAACCTTACCTAAGAAAACTGCAAGTCATAAGATCACCTATAAATCCAGTAATAAATCAGTGGCTGCGGTCAGTAAGAAAGGGAAAGTAACTGCGAAGAAAAAAGGAACGGCGATTATTACAGTTAAGACGTTTAACAAAAAGGCTAAGAAAATTAAAATAATCGTTAATTGATCATAAATTAGTGTTTCTTATTCACGTCAGATGTGGTATGATACCCATATCTGATGTGAATCTCTATTATAGCATATGAGCCGGTTTGCAGGTTCATTTTGCATTCTATATGTCTAAAACGTATAAGCGGGTAATTCACCCATAATTCACAGGATGTAACAACAAAACAAAGAAAATGGGAGAAGTATCTTGCAGAATGATAATTTCTTGTTTATAATATTTCTAACAATATACTTCCGCCCAAAATAAGGAGGTAGTATATTGAGCAAACGAACAATTGAAGAACTGAACCTGATAGAAGATTTTTTGTTTCAGGAAGTGCTGGGTGACGAAGAAAATGGCGTGCTCGTGGCGAAAATGATATTGGGGGTCATAATGGAACGCCAGGTCGAAGTGGTGACCGTGCATACCCAGAAGGCAATTATGCCCGGGGCTGTCGATAAGCACGGTATCCGTCTTGATGTGTACATGGAGGAAAAACAGGGCAGCGAAGATGGGAGCCATATCATTTATGATGTAGAAGTGCAGCGGCAGGATACAAAAGAACTGCCAAAACGAAGCCGTTATTATCAGGCAGTGATTGATTCCAAATATTTAAACGCCGGTGAAGCTTATGAAAACCTGAAGCGGCTATGGATAATCATAATAATGCCAAGGGACATATTTGGATATGACCGGATGTGTTATACATTTGAGAATCGCTGCATTGAAGAACAGGGATTATCCCTGGAAGATGGTGCAAAAAGAGTATTTCTAAACAGTCATGGTAAAAACGGATCCAGAGAAGAGTTGAGCAAGCTTTTACGCTACATAGAGGACAGCCGGAAAGAGAATGCGGTGAATGAGACAACAAAAAAACTTCATGAGGTTGTAGAAAAAGTCAAGCATAAACACGAAGTGGGGGTGCGGTATTTGAAGGCAATCGAATATGAGATTTATATACGGGAAAAAGCAACAAAAGAAGGCTGGGAAGCTGGAAAGAAAGCCGGAATGGAAGCTGGAAAGAAAGCCGGAATGGAAGCTGGAATGGAAGCTGGAATGGAAGCTGGAATGGAAGCCGGAAAGAAAGAAGGTTGGGAAGCAGGAAAACGAGAAATGGCAATAAATATGATGAAAAACCATATGTCCCTCGAAACCATTGCTCAAATGGCGGAAATTCCATTGGAAATAGTAGAAAAGTGGAAAAGGGAATATCTGGATAAATCCTAGATAAAGCGTAATAAATTGTATATTTTTGGAAAAAGGGTTTCAAAAAGCCAGGGCATATTTGTATTTATAATTACAGATATTGAGAAAAATAACAGGGGGGGCGTTGTAAAATAACGGAGTATTAGTTATGGGACAATGTCTCTCGTTTTACAATACGCCCTTTTAAACAGTTATTTTTCAGGTTTGATTTTAGGTGCTTCAAAATGATAAACGGATTCATAAGATTCAAGCTCCGCTTTGTTCTGCGGCAGCGATGGGATCAATCCCGTACAATCCATGGAGGAGCTGGAATTACCAAGATAATCATAGTCATCAATAATTTCCTGATTGGATTTTTCAGGTCTTTTTTTCTTATTCATATAGACACCTTTCCTATTTCTTAATATAATATTCTTTATAGTATAACCGTTTTCAATATGATGTACTCTATGAATACCATGAAGCTTAATCTTGAAAGTAAATAAGACTGTATTATGTCAGCAAAGCTGACGAGCCACTCGTAGCAAGTACGCCAAGGCGTGCTTGAATGAATCAATAGGAAGAGGAGAAAAAATTGAATTATAGATTTTTAGTACAATATGATGGAACACGTTATGATGGATGGCAGAGACAGAAGACTACGATCAATACCATACAGGGAAAGTTAGAGTCTGTTTTAAGCAAAATGACAGGTATGCCGGTGGAAGTCAAAGGTGCCGGAAGAACTGATGCAGGAGTACATGCAAGAGGGCAGGTAGCCAATGCACATCTTCCGGAAGGAAAGACAGCAGCAGAGATTTGCGATTATATGAATCAATACCTGCCTGACGATATTTGTGTGGCGGAGGTAAGTGAGGTGTCTGAACGCTTTCACAGCCGCTTAAATGCCGGTGAGAAAATATACCAATACCGCATTTCTACGGATATGACGAAAAATGTATTTGAGCGCAGATATATTTATGATCTGAATCATTTTTTAGATGTGAAGAAGATGAAGGAAGCTGCCGAATATTTGCTGGGAGAACATGATTTTCAAAGTTTTTGTGCTAAGAAGATGAAAAAATCAACAGTGCGTGAACTGTATGAAATCCGGTTGGAGCAAGTACGGGGAGAGCTGAAAATTACTTACCGGGGCAATGGTTTTCTCTATCATATGGTTCGTATCATGACCGGAACGTTAATTGAAGTCGGACTTCATGAGCGGATTCCCCGGGATGTGAAAAGAATATTAGAGGCAAAAGAAAGGGCACAGGCAGGAGCGACAGCCCCGGCGAAAGGGCTGACCCTGCTGAAAGTTCGATATTAGATCATTAATAGCCAAGTGTTTCGCCAACCAGAATTATCTTGATACGCCCAGGTATCCGGTTGAAGCGGGTAGTAACCATATGTGCACAGATACATTCCGAAGTCAGGCAATTTGCACAGACACCTGTTGTCTGACAGGGCGTTTTGCGGCCAAGGCGCATTGCATTTGGAGGTGCGGCCTGATTACGGGCCCGGTCAATGGCTGCTTCCAGATTGGCTGCGACTTTGTTCATACCGGCTATGATAATGACATGGGAAGGACCGTAGACAAGAGCAGCAGCCCGGTTTCCGTTTCCATCAATATTTATCAGCTGCCCGTCTAATGTAATTGCATTGGTACTCATCAAATAATAATCAGCACTAAGTGCCTGGTGGTAAATCATAGTCACTTCTTCAGGTGTTTTGGCAGTGGAACGGTCTATCAGTTGTAAGGGAGCATTTTTCAGTGCATCCATTATGCCGCATTCATCCAGCGTCATGGCACCACCCCAGGATACGCCGGAGCCATCGGGAATAAAGGACATGGCTTTTTTTACAGCTTCCTTAGAGTCGGTACAATAATATCCTTCCATACCGCGCTTTTCCAGATGTTTGATAATTGTTGCAGCCTGTTTTTCGTAAAATTCTTTGATAGGTTCCATAATTATACCTCCATATAATATCTTAATAAATGGAAAATAAAGTAATTGAGTTCAATTGAATTATAGCATACGGCAGACTGCATCTGCAATATAACAAACTAATAGTTGAGTAAAAAAATCATTTTGGGATGGACATCCATTTAAAGTATATCTTAAGAGACAGATATAATGCCGCATTCAGACTTCCCTATTGAAAATCACCAAAACAAAAGGTATAATATACGCATGATTAGTTATAAAATAAGAAGGGGTATTTGAGATGAAGAAGATTCTTGACTTGTTAACAGAAGAAATGACAACAGCTTTTATGGCGGCCGGCTATGATGGTGCAGACTATGCAAAGGTTACCTTATCCAACAGACCGGATCTATGTGAATATCAGTGTAACGGTGCCATGGCGGCAGCAAAGGCATATAAAAAGGCCCCTATTATGATAGCCAATGACGTAGTCAGGGAACTGCAGGAGAGCGTCATATTTGAAGAAATTAATGCAGTGAATCCCGGGTTCATCAACCTGAAGATAAGAAATGATTTTTTGGCAGACTATTTGCAGGCTATGCAGGCAGATCAAAACTTATCTGTCGAGAAAACAAAAGAACCAAAGAAAATTATGATAGATTATGGCGGTCCAAACGTAGCCAAGCCTTTGCATGTGGGACATTTACGTTCAGCAATTATTGGCGAGAGCATCAAACGGATGGGACGAATAATGGGACATGAAATGATCGGTGATGTGCATCTGGGGGATTGGGGACTTCAGATGGGGTTGATTATTATGGAGCTGAAAAGGCGTAAACCGGAATTAGTTTATTTTGATGAAAATTATGAAGGGGAATATCCGAATGAGGCTCCCTTTACCATTCACGAGCTGGAGGAAATCTACCCGGCAGCCAGTGCATATTCCAAAGAAGATGAGAAATACAGGACAGAGGCAATGCAGGCAACTTACCTGCTGCAGCAGGGACATCGGGGTTATCAGGGTATTTTAAAGCATATTCTGGAGGTATCCGTAACAGACCTGAAGAAGAATTATGAACGGCTGCAGGTAACTTTTGACCTTTGGAAAGGCGAATCGGATGTACAGCCCTATATTCCGGAAATGGTGCAGTATATGAAAGATCATGGATATGCCCATATAGATAATGGTGCGTTAGTCGTAGATGTAAAAGAGGAGACAGATACGAAAGAAATTCCACCGTGCATGATTTTGAAATCCGATGGAGCCTCGTTATACAACACTACAGATCTTGCGACCATTGTGGAGCGTATGAAGCTGTACAACCCGGACGAAATTATCTATGTGGTTGACAAACGCCAGGAATTGTACTTTACACAGGTATTCCGGTGCGCAAGAAAGACCAGGCTGGTGACCGAAGATACAAAACTTAAATTCCTGGGATTCGGGACGATGAACGGTAAAGATGGCAAGCCTTTTAAAACAAGAGAAGGCGGGGTCATGCGCCTGGAAGATTTGATAGACGGTATTAATGAAGAAATGTTCAAAAAAATCATGGACAATCATGAGATAGATCCTGACGAGGCAAGAGAAACAGCAAAAATCGTTGGACTCTCTGCGATCAAGTATGGGGATTTATCTAATCAGGCCTCTAAGGATTATGTTTTTGATATCGACCGTTTTACTTCTTTTGAGGGAGATACCGGACCATATATTTTATATACCATTGTACGTATTAAATCGATTCTGAATAAATATCAGGAAAGCGGCAATGTATGGAATCAATCTGTGATTGGGAAACCGGTCAGCGAAAGTGAAAAAGGGTTGATGCTTGAATTGTCCAGATGGGGCAGCGTAGTGGAAAATGCATTTGAAGAGATCGCTCCGCATAAAATTTGTGCATATATTTATGGTTTATCAAATTCGTTCAATAAGTTTTATCATGAAACCAAAATTCTAACAGAGAAAGATGAAGAACAGAAAGCGGGCTGGATTCAGCTGCTGCTGCTGACCAGAGACGTATTGGAGAAATCTATTGATGTCCTGGGCTTTAAAGCGCCGGAGAGGATGTAGAATGCTGTCGTTAGAATTAAGAATAAAATAAAATATCTTCGCATATATTTAAAGAAATGGTTTGAAAAGATCATTTCTTTTGTTTTTAGAGCGTGTTTGAAAATTGCTTGTGCCAAGCTGTGCGTTCCGGTTTGTGGGATGCAAGCCCTGATTTGAGAGGCGTAGTGGTGCTACGCTGACCAAATCAGGGTGCAGCAGGCCACAAAGTGGGGCGTGCAGATTGGTGCAATGAATTTTCAAACACGTTCTGGGAAAAATAGGTTTCTAATGATAAAGCAGCGGAGGTATAAGGATGGCACGTCAAAAAGCATTACAATATATAGGCGAATGCATTCTGGCAATTGTATTAATGGTTTCAGGGATTCTTTTACATAGACTGAAAGCGGCATCGGAACAAAATGTGGTTACCATCGGAAAGGTAAAGATTGCATTGATGGAAACGGAAGAGGATAGCCCTGAAGATTCGGACAGCAGTGAGCAGGTGGAATATGTAGAGCCTGGGCAGAGAATCATCAAGAATTCCAGCATTGCAGTTTTGGAAGATTCACAACCTGCGTATCTGAGGGCAAAGCTGATTGTGACCGGATTGAATGAGAGCCAAAAGAGAGAGCTTATGGAGACATTTTCAGTGGAAACAGGTTGGATACTGAATTCGGAAGATGGGTATTATTATTATCAGCAAGAAGTAAAAGCAGGGGAGCAGATACCATTTTTTAACAGAATGGTAGTGCCGGAAAGATGGGAAATAATTAATAAAAATCTAATGTTTCAAATGGATATATTGGCAGAAGCAGTGGAAGCAGAAAAAGTTATTATTGATAAAACGGATGCAGCAGAAATTTCCAATTGGTTATCTTATGAAAAAATGAGTGAACTAAAAAGTGATGTATTAAATTATTAAAAAAATAATCATAATATATATAGACAAATAAGAGGAAATGAGTTATGATAAAATTACGGAAATAAGAAATAGGAGTGGTGATATTGGAAACAGGGGATCTGCTTGCCGGTACTTACCGTATCTTACGTAAACTCGGACAAGGTGGAGGAGGCAGTGTATTTTTAGGTCTTCATGAGCGTACCTGTCAGCTATGGGCAGTGAAAGAAGTAACAAAATCCCTCTGCAGGTTATCCGATGCGGAGGTGAAACATTGGAAGCACTTTACATATCCCGGGATTCCCCGGATGATGGATGTATTAGAAGAACAAGATATGATATATTTTATTATGGAGTATATTCCAGGCAAAACATTGCAGGAGATCCTTAAGCAAAAGGAAAAACTTACCAACAAGCGAATATTGGATGTGGCCGGGCAACTTTGTGAAATATTGGAATATCTGCATAGCAGAGCACCTGCAATTATTCACGGAGATTTAAAACCTGCCAATATTATCTGCAGAGAAGACGGAAAACTGGTAGTGGTTGATTTCGGAGCCTCACGCACAACAGACTGGACAGGAGTTTCCATGGGGACCGGATTATATGCAGCACCGGAATTGAAAATGCCGGAGGGTATACCGGATGAAAGGTCGGATATTTACAGCCTTGGTGTAATATTATATCGGTTGTATTATGGAAGATTTCCGTTGAAAGAGAGAAATAAATCGGTGTTTCGAAGGAAAAAGAAGCTGGCAGCAGTGATTGAGCGATGCCTTCAGGAAGAAAAAGAAGCCAGGTATTCATCTTGTATAGCAATAGGAGAAGACTTGAAAAAGTCACAGACGAGAATGAGACTCCTTTGCGGAAGTCTTGCGGTTCTGGCAATGATTTCGCTGGGGATTGGAAGCATATGGACAGAAGTAAAACAAAGCACGGCGAAGCAGCGGACTTATGAGAACTATTTAGAAAGCAGCAGTATCTTAGATTACAAATCAGCAATTTTCTTAGCTCCCGATCGGGAGGAAGCTTACCTAAAATTATTACAAATAATGTTATTAAATGACAGACTGGAACCGGAGGAAGACATACTGTTACGCGGTATTTTAAATCAAACGGAATCCGAATTTCAAAAAAATCCAAAGGGGTATCTGATATTTGCCTGGGAGTTAGGCATGACCTATTGGTATTATTATGAAGACAGTGGGAATAAAAAATATGCAGCACTCTGGTTTCAGAAAATAGTGGATGTTTCGGAAAAATATAATATTGATCCGTCCCGGAGACTTCGTGCATCAGCATTTGCGAAAATAGGAATGTATTATGAAGAATTGGGGAAAAGAGAAAAAACAGGAGATATATCTGTATCTTATCAGGAATTCTGGGAAGATATTGTATATTTAAGCAGACTGGAAGCAGTAGAAGAAGACAATGTAATTACGGCGCTTCATATTTGGAATGAAATTATTACGCTGCAGTATACCTATATGTGGGAATTTCAAAAAGCTGATGTAACAGAAGAAGAAATGAATTATGTAATCGAACAGATACAAAAAGAAATAGGAAATATCCAAAAAGAAGAGGAGAGTGAGAGCGTCCACAGACTGAAGGCAGAAATAGAGGAAAAGCTTCAACAGGTAAAAGAATCAATGAAACGCTTATACGGAAAGGAAGTACAATAAGATGAAAGAAAACTACATATTAGTGCTTTGCATGGCAATTAGTTTCTTAACCCCGTTTTTCGTCAGCAGGGATATCAAAGCACTTACAAGCGGGAGCGCAGTGAAGACTGAAATAGAATCGCAGGTAGAAATGAAAAGAGAGACGGGAACAGAAACGGATAAAGAGTCAAAAACAGAAAAAGATACAGAATCGCAAACAGAAAAAGATACAGAATCGCAAACAGAAAAAGATACGGAATCATATACAGAAACAGAATCCGAGACAGAAACTGAAACAGAATCCGAGATAGAATCTGAGACGGAAACAGCTCGTATCATAGAGGTGGAAAGTGTGAAAATTGCATATGATAAAAATACACGGGCTTATGACGGAACGGATTTAGTTGATTTAAAAGTAGTGACAAAGCAGTCGGTCAAAGGAGATGTGCAGGTTTTAGCGGTAGGGCGGTCAGAAGATTGCAAAGTTGGTTTCTGGACAGTGGATGTATCATATAAGCTGACTGGAAATGATGCGAAAAGTTTTCAACTGGAAACCAAAGCAGTCAAGCTGAAGGTACATATTGTGCCCAAAATATTAAAAGTAGAAATTGCTGATGCTTCCAAAGAGTATTTTACCGAAACAAAAGTAAGGAATTTAGAATTTGAAGACGGAATTCCTAAAATACAAATTACAGGATTTATAGAAAATGGCAGGCTGACTCAAAAAATGCCAAAGGGATTCGTTATGCCGGAACTGGAAGTTGATACTGCAATACTAAAAAAGGACAGTCCTATGTATACGAAAGGAAAAGTAAAAGTATATCTTGGAGCATTGGTGCTAAAAACCGGTAAAGATGGAAAAATCTCAGGAAAAACCACAGAAAACTACTGCTATGACCTGGGAGAAAAATCGGATTTTTACAAAAAAGGAAATATTGTTCTGTATGCGGCAAAGAATGTACCTGAACAACAATATCAGGTTACAGTTGAAGGGGGGGGGATATGGAGGGAAGGAGAGACCTACTGGATACAGAAAGGCAGCAGGTTTGTGGTGACGCCTTTAGAAACAAGCGGTTTCAATGAAATAATTCTATCGGAACCCATGGAGCGATCCGGAGAATTCACCTATACGTTTCGACAAGTGGATAACAAAGGAAATCTGAAATCATGTTCAGAAGCACAGCAAATCTTTTATCAGATAGATGATAAGCCGCCGGAATTTACGGTTTATCTGAATGGTCTGACAAAACATACAAATTACAGTAAGAACAGCGTGCGGGTTTCCATCTCGGAAATAAAGGATCTGCAAAGCGGCATGCAATGGGCGGGCTGCTTTGTATCTTCCAGGTATTATTCAGATGAGGAATTAAAGGCCGGTATACAAAAACAAGAGGTCATATGGGAGACATGGAAAAACGAAATAACAATAACGAAAGAGGGAGAGTACTACTTTTATGCAGGGGGGATAGACCGGGTAGGAAATGTGGCGGTAATGAGAAGTGCTCAGTTCATAATTGACAAGAAAGCACCTGTGATCCAAATCAATGGTGTAAAGGATAAGTCTTCCAATGCAGGTAAAGTGAGTATAGAGATAAGCTTTCAGGATATCAATCTGTCAAAGGACATGCTGCAGGCTGTGATCCGGGGCAATCAGGGGAAAACGATACCGCTATCTTGTGAAAAGGTACAGAAGAAGAATAAAATAGTGTGGCTATATGAAGACTTTCCACAATACAAAGCGATGGATGATCTGTATACGCTGGAGGCAGAGGCTCAGGATGAAGCCGGAAACAAAGTCAGAAAAACGGTTACCTTTTCCATCAACCGTTTCGGATCCGTCTTTGTTCTGTCAGAAGAAACAAAGGAACATCTAAAACAATTCTATATTCAGACACCACCTTCCGTCACCATAAGAGAAATAAATGTAGATGTATTAAAAAAGAATACCATAACGGTAGTACATAACGGAGATATGAAGCAATTGAAAGAAAGTAAAGATTATACTCTGTCACAAAAAAACGGAGAATACAATTGGCAGGAATACGAATATAGGATTTCTAAAAACTGTTTTGATGAAGAAGGTTTGTATACGGTGATTCTGTCGTCTGAGGATGCGGCGCATAATTTGGGGGATATTCGTAAAGAACAGGGGAATCTGGAGTTTTTCATAGACAAAACGCCGCCGTCTTGTGTGATCTCGGGTATAGAGCAGAATGAAACATACATAGAGAAGGAAAAAGAAGTAACGATAGCGGTGAACGATAATGGATATCTGCAGAGTGTGCGTGTTCTATTGAATGGCTCCGTTCTATTGGAAGGAAAAGAAAATCAGTATTCGATTACGGTTAAGTCGGAGGATCATTGGCAGACCTTGCAGGTATTTGCTTCTGACAAGGCGGGAAACGAGATATGGACAAATGAAATCAATTTCCTGTTACTTGCTTCAAAGAAGGATGGGAGCCAACAGAAGTCCAAAAGTACAGGACAGACTCAAAAAGCCGGTCAGGAAGAAGAGATTCAAGAAACAGCACAGCTGTCGGAAAATATCAACCAGGAAGAGATGAAACAGAAAAATATGGTAAAACCATTCTGCATAGTTCTTGTTTTATTCGGTATAGTTTCCATGTTACTATTTAGTTTGAAAAAAATGTTGGCTAAATGAAAAGGCTGCGGGATATGTTCATTCATCTATATTAAGAACTGATTTAAAAAAGTTATCATACGTACACATTTTTACGCATTTTTGTTATGTACGTATATGCTTCTTTGTGATAAACTAGTGAAAGACAGTTAAAGAAAACTTTTAACGAATACGGAGTAAGTTGAGAAAGGAAGAATAAGAAGATTCAGGAAAATAACCATTAAGAGAGGTGCGCATGGTAAAAAAAACAGGCGATATTATGATACCTGTATTCATTCATTTTCTGGCAGGCAATTTGGTCATTTTATTTTTGGGAACCTATCTGGATTCCGCAGCTTTGACAGGAATCACAGGAATAGCAGTTTTCCCTGCCATATATTGGATGTACAGGAAAGAGGAGCACAAGAAAAGAAAAGAACGGCAAATGTGTCCATGGTGGTCCTATCCGTTAGCAGCTCTGTTGGGAATTATAGCAAACCAAATCATCAGTTTTTTGATGAATTTATTTACTATTACAGACAGTTTTTCTAATAAAGTACAAGAAAGTCTTTTTCAGAGTAACTTTATGGTACAGATTATATGTTTGGGGATCGTTTCACCGGTTATCGAAGAAATGATTTTCAGAGGTTTGGTGTACCGGCGTTTAAAAAAATATCTGAATACCTGGGTAGCAATACTTCTTGGCGCTTTTATTTTTGCAGCCTATCATGGAAATATGCTGCAGATGATATTTGCATTCCCTATGGCAATTATGATTATATGGTGTTATGAACGGTGGAATTCATTGACAATACCGATTGTTTTTCATGCAGCCGGAAACCTGAGCGCAGTAATATTGTATCAATCCATGAGATTATAAAAGAGAAATGGAGAAAATATAATATACAATTTTTATAAAGAATAAGAGATATCTAATAATCTGACAATTAAATAAAAATAAGGGCTTTACAGATGAGAAAAAAAGTTATATAGTATCTATAGGGAAATGCACGCTCTTACTGAAACGGCAGCAAAGCTGCCGGAAGGTTACGAGCAAGTAACGAAGCGGAGGTCTGCTCTAAAGGGTATGCGTGCCCTTTGTGGTATTAACAGTTTCCGCTATGCCAACAAAAATAAAATGTAAGAAAGGATTGACGTATGGGTACAAAGAGCAAATCTTCGTTTGTTCAAAGGCCCGGATTATACCGGTCAGAATTTGAACATGATAATTGTGGTATCGGTGCAGTGGTAAACATCAAAGGGTATAAATCCCATGAAACGGTGGTAAATGCACTGAAAATAGTAGAAAATTTAGAACATAGAGCTGGCAAAGATGCCGAAGGAAAAACAGGTGATGGTGTTGGAATTCTGTTACAGATTTCACACAAATTTTTTTCAAAAACCTGTAATTCCCTCGGCATCTTTTTAGGTTCGGAAAGAGAATACGGCATTGGCATGTTTTTCTTTCCTCAGGATGAACTGAAAAGAAACCAGGCAAAGAAAATGTTTGAAATTATTGTAGAGAAGGAGGGGCTGGAATTCCTTGGATGGAGAGAAGTCCCCACTGCTTCTGAGGTGCTGGGAGACAAGGCACTTAAGTGTATGCCCAATATTCAGCAGGCATTTATCAGGAAACCCAAAGATATGGAAAAGGGGCTTGCATTTGACAGGAGATTATATGTGGTACGGCGTGTTTTTGAACAAAGTAATGATGATACCTATGTGGTCTCGCTTTCCAGCCGTACAATTGTATATAAAGGGATGTTTTTAGTTGGGCAGCTTGGTACCTTCTTTAAGGATTTACAGAGTCCTGATTATGAAGCGGCCATTGCAACCGTACATTCTAGATTCAGTACCAACACAAATCCAAGCTGGGAGAGAGCACACCCTAACAGATTCATTGTACATAATGGAGAGATCAATACGATCCGCGGAAACGCGGATAAGATGCTGGCCCGTGAAGAAACAATGTCATCGGAATATTTTGAGCATGAACTGCACAAGGTGCTTCCGGTGGTCAATGCGGCAGGATCTGACTCGGCAATGCTGGACAATACTTTGGAATTCTTAGTAATGAGCGGCATGGATCTTCCGCTGGCAGTCATGATTATGATTCCGGAGCCTTGGGCAAATAATAGAACCATGACTCAAAATAAACGGGACTTTTATCAATATTATGCCACGATGATGGAGCCCTGGGACGGTCCTGCATCCATTTTATTTTGCGATGGTGATGTGATGGGTGCAGTGCTGGATAGAAATGGTCTGCGGCCATCCCGTTACTATATTACGGAAGATGGATATTTGATACTCTCTTCGGAAGTGGGAGTTCTGGATATTAAACCGGAGAAAATTATTTTAAAAGAAAGATTACATCCGGGAAAAATGCTTTTGGTGGATACCGTAAAGGGTAAGGTAATCGATGATGACGAACTGAAAGAGAACTATGCGAAGAAGCAGCCTTATGGAGAGTGGCTGGATCGAAATCTGATAAAGCTAAAAGATTTGAAAATTCCCAATATGGGAGTACAGGAGTATTCGGACGAGGAACGGGCGAAGCTGCAGAAAGCATTTGGTTATACTTATGAAGATTACCGTACTTCTATTTTGAATATGGCATTAGACGGAGCAGAGGGGATCAGCGCTATGGGAACGGACGCGCCTCTTGCGGTATTATCTGATGAACATCAGCCTCTTTTTCACTATTTTAAACAGTTATTTGCTCAGGTCACGAATCCGCCTATTGATGCAATCCGCGAAGAAATTGTAACTTCTACCACAGTTTATATTGGAGAAGATGGCAATTTGCTGAAAGAGGAAGCCAAAAACTGTCAGGTACTGAAAATTGATAATCCGATTCTTCGCAAGACGGATATATTGAAAATTAAGAATCTAAACGTGGAAGGATTTAAAGTTGCGCAGGTTCCCATTACTTATTACAAAAATACAAGACTGAAGAGAGCGATTGAGCATCTGTTTGTAGAAGTAGACAGGGCTCACAGAGACGGGGCAAATATTTTGATCCTGTCAGACCGGGGAGTAGATGAAAATCATGTCCCGATCCCTTCCCTGCTGGCAGTATCTGCCGTTCACCAGCATTTGGTTAAGACGAAAAAAAGGACCTCTCTGGCGATTGTTCTGGAATCGGGGGAACCAAGAGAAGTACATCATTTTGCAACACTGCTTGGATATGGTGCATGTGCAATTAATCCGTATCTGGCTCAGGAGACGATACGGGAACTGATCGACTGCAAAATGCTGAACAAAGATTATTATGCGGCAGTGAATGATTACAATTCGGCAGTTCTGCACGGAATCGTAAAAATAGCTTCTAAGATGGGAATTTCTACGATACAGTCTTATCAGGGTTCGCAGATCTTTGAGGCGATTGGTATTGATGAAGAAGTCATAGAGCATTATTTTACCAATACGGTAAGCCGTGTGGGAGGTATCACCCTGGAAGACATTGCTAAGGATATGGATGCATTGCATTCAGCAGCATTTGATCCATTGGGATTGAATGTAGACTTGAATCTAAACAGCATTGGGCAACACAAAATGAGAAGTGCCGCAGAAAAGCACCGCTATAATCCTCAGTCGATTCATCTGCTGCAGCAGGCTGCGCAAAGAGGAGATTACAAACTATTTAAAGAATATACAAGCATGATAGATAAGGAAGAAACGGGCTATCTGAGAAGCCTCATGGATTTTCAATATCCGGGGCAGGGGATTGCGTTGAATGAAGTGGAAAGTGTGGACTCTATTGTAACCAGATTCAAAACAGGTGCCATGTCCTATGGCTCTATTTCCCAGGAAGCCCATGAAACACTGGCGATTGCTATGAACCGGCTTCATGGAAAGTCAAACAGCGGCGAAGGTGGTGAAAGCCTGGACCGTTTAGAAGTGGGTACCGATGGCTTGAACCGTTGTTCGGCCATTAAGCAGGTGGCATCAGGACGTTTTGGCGTCACTTCCAGATATCTGGTCAGTGCGAAAGAGATTCAGATCAAAATGGCACAGGGGGCAAAACCGGGTGAGGGCGGACATCTTCCGGGAGGAAAGGTATATCCCTGGGTAGCCAGGACGAGGCATTCCACACCGGGGGTCAGTCTGATCTCTCCTCCGCCCCACCATGATATTTATTCCATTGAAGATTTGGCGCAGCTGATATATGATTTGAAAAATGCAAATAAAGAAGCGCGTATTTCCGTGAAATTAGTCTCGGAAGCAGGTGTGGGCACGGTTGCGGCAGGAGTCGCCAAAGCAGGAGCTCAGGTGATTCTGATTTCAGGATATGACGGAGGAACCGGAGCGGCACCCAGAAGTTCTATCCATAATGCGGGACTTCCCTGGGAATTAGGCCTTGCGGAAACCCATCAGACATTGCTGATGAACGGACTTCGAGGTAAAGTACGCCTGGAAACGGACGGAAAGCTGATGAGCGGACGTGACGTGGTCATAGCAGCGCTGCTGGGAGCAGAGGAATTTGGCTTTGCAACAGCACCTTTGGTTACCATGGGATGTGTTATGATGCGGGTATGTAATCTGGATACCTGTCCGGTAGGAGTGGCGACACAAAACCCGCAGCTGCGCAAACGCTTTCGGGGAAAACCGGAATACGTGGTGAATTTCATGCGTTTTATTGCAGAGGAGTTGCGGGAGTATATGGCCAGGCTGGGAATACGTACTGTGGATCAGCTGGTAGGACGGACGGACCTGTTAAAGAAAAAAGAAGGCTCCCAGAGTATACATGCAGACCGGATTGATCTGAACGCAATTCTGAATAATCCATATGCGAAGGAAGAAAAAGTAACGTTTGATCCTGCCCAGGTATATGATTTTGAATTGGAAAAGACAGCCGATGAGAGGATTCTGCTAAAGAAACTAAAAAGTGCGCTGGATAGAAAACAGAAACGCAGCATTGACGTGGATGTAATTAATACGTATCGCTCTTTTGGTACCATTTTCGGTTCTGAAATAACCAGGAAATACAAAGATACGCTGGAGGAGGATACTTATACGGTCAAATGCAATGGTGCCGGCGGGCAGAGTTTTGGAGCATTTATTCCCAGAGGATTGACCTTAGAGCTGATAGGAGACAGCAATGATTATTTTGGCAAGGGACTTTCCGGCGGTAAGCTGATTGTTTATCCGCCAAGAGGCGTCAAGTTTAAAGAAGATGAAAATATTATTATTGGAAATGTGGCACTCTATGGCGCAACCAGCGGTAAAGTCTATATCAATGGCGTTGCAGGAGAACGCTTTTGCGTGCGTAATTCAGGCGCCATTGCTGTAGTAGAAGGCGTGGGAGACCATGGATGTGAGTATATGACGGGAGGACGTGCGGTGATACTTGGAAAAACAGGCAAGAATTTTGCTGCGGGAATGAGCGGCGGTATTGCGTATGTACTGGATGAAGACAGCAGCCTGTATACAAAAGTAAACAAAGAAATGGTATCCATAGATAAGATCACCAACAAATACGATGTCCTGGAACTAAAAGAAATGATAAAAGACCATGTGACCTATACGAATTCTGCAAAAGGAAAAGAGGTACTGGAGAATTTCGGTGATTATCTGCCCATGTTTAAGAAGATTATTCCCCACGATTATAACCGTATGTTGATGGCGATTGTACAGATGGAGGAAAAAGGGTTGAGCAGTGAGCAGGCACAAATTGAAGCATTCTATGCAAATAAAAGAGGTTAGGATCTGTCGAAAAATAACTTATACATCTTCCTTGTTACAAGTTATTTCCCGACAGATCCTTAGGAGGGAAAAAGTATGGGAAAACCAACAGGATTTTTAGAGTATGAAAGACAGACCGGTGAAATCGTAAAGCCCAAAGTGAGAATCAGGAATTTCAATGAATTCCACAATCCTTTATCTCTGGAAAAGCAGCAGATTCAGGGTGCCAGATGTATGGCCTGCGGTGTTCCCTTCTGTCAGTTCGGTCAAATGATAGGAGGTATGGCATCCGGATGTCCACTGAACAATTTAGTACCGGAATGGAACGACCTGGTATACCATGGTAACTGGGAAGCCGCATATCGGCGTTTGACGAAGACAAATTGTTTTCCGGAATTCACTTCCAGAGTGTGTCCCGCGCTTTGCGAAGCTGCCTGTACCTGTAATTTAAATGGGGAGCCGGTGAACACGAAGGAGAATGAGAGAGCCATCATTGAGTATGCTTTCGAAACGGGACTTGTGAAACCGAAACCTTCAAAAATAAAAACCGGTAAACGTGTTGCGGTAGTAGGCAGCGGTCCGGCCGGATTGGCTGCGGCGATGCAGTTGAACAGACGCGGGCATCATGTGACGGTGCTGGAGAGGAATGACCGTGTCGGCGGACTCCTGCGTTATGGGATTCCGAATATGAAATTAGAGAAACATGTGATTGACCGTCGTGCGGCGTTGATGGAAGAAGAAGGCGTTGAATTTGTAACAGGAGCGAACGTTGGTGAAAATGTAAAAGCAGCGAAGTTGCTAAAAGAATATGACCGGGTAATACTTGCCTGCGGAGCATCCACCCCCCGTGACATAAAAGTGCCGGGCAGGGAAGCATCCGGCATCCATTTTGCAGTTGATTTCCTGTCAAATATTACAAAATGTCTGTTGGACAGTGACTTTAAGAATTATCCAACAGCCGGGGTAAAAGGGAAAAAGGTAATGGTAATTGGGGGCGGTGATACCGGAAACGATTGCGTGGGAACTGTCATACGGCTTGGAGCCTCGTCTGTATTGCAGCTGGAAATGATGCCAAAGCCTCCCAAAGTGCGGGCAGAAAATAATCCCTGGCCACAATGGCCAAAAGTTTGTAAGACAGATTATGGTCAGGAAGAGGCAATTGCACTCTTTGGTCACGATCCCCGTATTTATCAGACCACTGTAACAGAATTTATCAAAAATAAAAGCGGTGAAGTATGTCGGGCAAAAACTGTGAAACTGGAAAGCAGGAAAGATGAAAAATCGGGCCGTATGATGATGCTTCCGGTGGAAGGCAGTGAACAGGAGGTGGAAGTAGATTTAGTGCTGATTGCGGCTGGGTTTCTGGGGGCACAGAAATATGTGGCGGATGCATTTAAACTGGAATTGGATGGACGTACCAATGTGTCTACTCAACCAGGGAAATATCAGACATCAGTACCAAATGTATTTACCGCAGGAGATATGCACAGGGGGCAGTCGTTGGTGGTATGGGCTATAAAGGAAGGGATTGAAGTGGCGAAAGCGGTTGATGAATCATTGATGGGGTATAGTAATTTATAGTTTGGAGTGTTGCTTGGAAGAGAAAAGGGGGAGGGACGCTTTGGAGGAAGGGTGTGGAGGAGGTAAAGATTGGAACAATGGCGCCGGTCTGCTTTACCGCTGTGTCTGCATTTTCTAATTTCCCTGCCCCTGCTCGAACCGGAAAAAGCGCTCACAACTCGCACCGTTTCCTGATGGAAACGCCGCTCAGACAATGTTCGCTTGAGCCGCAAGGGCTCATTTTCCCTGACCGCAGGAGCAGCGAAATAAGAAAATGCTATCCTCGCTCTATGCAGTCCGGCACCATTGTTCCAATCTTTACCTTAAGCCAGGGTTTTCGACCAAAGCTGGTTTTGGCTTAGCCACTAATCAAATTATTCCAATCTTAAAGGAGCGTTTATGGATATGACATTAACAATGTTACCATCACTTGAAATAAACTCATGGTCAGAAGAATCTCTGTCCAATTTGGCAGTGAAAATATCAAATATTGTGCCTAAGCCCCTTATACTCGTTGATGGAGTTGCCGGTTCAGGCAAGACAACTTTAGCTGCAAAACTTGTTGATATATTGAATGCAAATCTAGTTCATTCAGACGATGTAAGCTGGTGCGCTGACCCTATCCATTGGGATAGTGAGATGCTCGCCGGTATTATAAATCCTTGGCGGAGTGGAAATGATGTCGCTTATAAACCAACAGGCTGGATTAAAGAAAGCCGCCCCGGCTCCATTGATGTTGATCCAAATAGAGCACTTGTTATTGAGGGGATGGGTGCGAGCAGAAAAACACTGCGTGCAATTGCAACCTACTCCATTTGGGTAGATACAGAGCCCCAAATTGCCCGGGCACGTGTTGTGCAGCGAGACCTTGCTAATGGAGAAAATGGCGGAACTATAGAGTCCATCACGAAATTTGCTAACTGGTGGGATTCCTTGCTGATACCTTTATTATTAGAAGAAAAATCATGGGAATATGTGGATGTTATTGTTAGTGGTTCTCAATCCGATTTAATTACTAATAATCTCATGATTCATGTTCCTGGGTAGTTTTCGTGAACTCCGTTGATTTGCTTTGGTAAGTTCATTTTGTAATTTTAGCGAATTTTTAGTAAGACTACTTGACAATATAAGTAGTACTGAATTATCATTAGCGATAACATGGTAGAGGTAAAATTTTGATATAAAATTATATAATGAAAAAATGTGAAGCAAAATCATATTTTATGAAAGTAGAGGTTATTACGCATGATCTTCTTAAAATCTCATAAAAAGACATTATTTATTTTCGGTCTTATTAGCGTTCTGGTTATATTCTTGATAGTCACTTTATGTTATACCCTAAATACACATTCAACAAGAAACAAGCAGCTTAAGCTTAAAAACCCTACATACGGAGGTACTTCGGAAGGGAAATGGGAGGGCAATCGGGTTTATTTTGGAGTATATGAGCAGGACAATGATCTTCTCAATGGTCAGGAACCTATTTTATGGAGGGTTCTTCAGGTTTCCTCTACGGAAATATTACTTCTATCAGAGTATGGCCTAGATGCAAAGCCGTATCACGACCGTTTTGAAGAAATCACTTGGGAAGATTGCACTTTGCGCCAATGGCTAAATCATAGTTTTCTTGAAACAGCTTTTTCATCAGATGAACAAAATGCGATAAAAGAATATAATAATGCTGCATGTGACAATCCATATTTCGGAACAGATGCCGGGAATGATACAAAAGATAAAGTTTTTCTGCTTTCCTGGGAGGAAGTTGGTAACCCAAACTATGGATTTCAGCCTTCAGTAGAAATTTCATCACCATTCACGGATCATGCCTATTATAGTGCTGTAAGCGACACCAGAACGTGTGTGGCCACGGATTATGCTATTGCAAATAATGTCTTGTTCACACGAGTAGAGACGCAACGTAAAGATGATCTTGGAAATAAATTTTCTTCTTACAAGACATCTTATTGGTGTATACGGACACCTCATGCAGACCAGAGATATATATCATACGTAAGCCGTTGGGGGAGGACTACGATTAATTTCAGAAGCCCCGTGGATCATGTGACGGCATCTATTCGTCCCGCCATTGTATTAGATGCCGCCGGGATTACATTAAAGAGTCAGGAAGGCTTGGAATATCCTATTATCTGTAAACAAGAAACCAATCAAAAAAATGTAGATATTCCTATAGCAGAAATTATAAAAAATCCACTTTATGGGGGAAATCCATGGGGAGAATGGGAAGGAAACCATATCTACTTTGGAAATTATAAGCAGAATGAAAATGAAAAAGACGATGCAGAACCCGTATTATGGAGAGTCTTAAATATTTCCGAGAACCGTGCCTTGCTTTTAACAGAATATGGAATTGAAAGAAAGAGATATAATAAAAAAAATAAAGAAGTGGTCTGGGCAGACTCTTATATTCGGGAGTGGATGAACAAAGAGTTTTTTAATCAGCTTTTTTCAAAGAAAGAACAAGAAGCGATTCTAAAGACTGCGTTGGAGACTTCGGATAATCCTCGTTATAAGGTGAGCGGTGGGAAAGATACAAAAGATTACTTATTTCTCCTTTCCTGGGAAGATGTGATTAATCCTGCGTATGGTTTTGAAAAAGGGCAATACAATGAAGAAGGTGACTTTTATTATGGAGGATATAGCAATACACGTACTTGTAAACCAACAGAATCTGTGAAAAAGAAAGGGGCATTTATAGATACACCCTTTGTTGTATTAGATTCGGAGGGAAATAGTTTTGACCTGGAGGGTAATGGATATTGGTGGCTGAGGACTCCCGGATTCCAACAAAATTATTCAGTGGACGTGGACAGTTTTGGTGATATCTATTACCATGAATTACTAAACGTAAACAACAAGAAAGTCATGGTGCGTCCGGCTTGCTGGATTGATATGAGCAGGTTATATGTATCGTCTTATACACCAGAAGGGATTCCTTTGGTAGAAATGAAGTAAGCTGCCATTATAATTCAATAAACCCACCGACCATTGGGATAGTGAAATGCTTGTCGGTATTGTAAATCCTTATAAAATTGCTCCTATGGGGAATAAAAAGCACGAATAACAGCTTTTTTAACGTATAAAATGTGACAAAGTATATTTTCAACCAATAAACCTGGCGTGTGGAAAAGAGCAGTACCATAGTCCGAAGCCGGCATATAGCGAGTCTTGAACTTTCTTATTTCGCCGTCTCTGCGGTCAGGGAAAATGAACCCTTGCGGTTCAAGCGAACACTGTTTGAGCGGCGTTTCCATCAGGAAACGGTGCGAGTTGTGAGCGGTTTTTCCGGTTCGAGCAGAGGCGGGGGAATTAGAAAGTTCAGACGCAGCGGTAAAGCCGTCTTCGGACTATGGTACTGCTCTTTTCCACACTCACATCTTTTCCACACTCACATCTTTTCCACACTCACATCTTCTCCATACCCACATCTTTTTCAATCACTCTCAATATTATACCCAATAGTTTTTTTCGTAGAATGCAGCAACCAAATAATCAGTACCATACAAACAGGAAACACCAAAGCATACATAAGACCTGTTTTCAGATTGCCGTCGGCAGCATTGGAAATAATACCGACAAGTCCCGGACCGCCCCCGCAGCCGATGTCACCGCCCAGGGCCAATAAAGCAAACATAGCTGTTCCTCCCTGAGGACAGTATTTGCAGGAAAGGCTGAAAGTCCCCGGCCACATAATACCTACCGAGAGTCCGCAAAGAGAACAGCCGGCCAGAGACAACAGAGGGTAAGGAGATAAGGTGGCAATCAGGTAGCTGGCAATACACAGCAGACTACTGCCGGCAATAAACCGCTCCAAATTGATACGGGAACCGAATTTCCCGTAAAATACACGGGAAATACCCATAAATATTGCGAAAGAACATGGACCAAGAAGATCCCCCAGAGTTTTGGAAACCTTCAAACCGGATTCTGCAAACATGGATGCCCATTGAGACATTGCCTGCTCGGAAGCGCCGGAGCAGATCATCAGTATTAAAAACATCCAGAAAATTTTCATGGAGAATAATTTTCGGACAGGTAGAGAACTTTCTTGATTTACTACGGTATGAAGGGGTACTTTTGCAAAAAAGAAGGTATTGCATAAAGGTATAAGAGCCCATAAACAGGCCAGTATGTACCAGTTTTGAATGCCGGCCGCTTTGAAAAATAAAGTCGATAGAATGACGACTCCCACATGTCCCCAACAATAAAAAGAATGGAGAAGGCTCATAGAAGCTGCCTTTTCGTCTCCCGGAAGTGACTCCAAAATAGGGCTGATCAATACCTCGATCAGTCCGCCTCCGACTGCATTGATTAATATGGCAGTTACCAGTCCCACATAGGGATCCGGAAAAATATACGGAAAAACTCCAAGTCCGATTAAGCCAATGGTACAGCAGATATGGGCGGCCACAACACAGAACCGATAACCGATTTTATCTACAAATTTAGCTGCTAAAATATCCACGACCATCTGCATGATAAAATTAATGGATATCAATAAACTGATTTTCTCTAAAGATATGGAGAATTGTGTTTGAAAAGTCAAAAATAATAATGGAGCAAGATTGTTGACGATGGCCTGTGTAATATACCCTGTGTAACAGGCTTTTTGCGTATGATGATAGTGTAATTTCATAACCCCTCCCGTAAATTTCAGCTTGCGGATTCGCTGCCCCTAGTATATCATTAAATAAATAAAAAGGATATAGTAAAATCAAAGCGGATACTCGTAATCCGCTTTGCGCTTTGCTTATATACAGGGGAATTTTGGAGGTTAAAAGGAGGGGATGGATACGATGAAAATAATAGATCTGCACTGTGATACCATTCAAAGAATTTATCGTCATGAAGGAAGCCGGAGGGATACGCTGAAAAAAAACCATTTTCATGTTGATTTGGAAAAAATGCTTCAGGGAGATTATCTTTTACAAAATTTTGCAATTTTTGTCAATCTGGATGAAACAAAGAAACCATTTGAAACAGCAATGGAAATGATAGACTGCTATTATGAGGAATTGGAAGCATATAAGGAATATATAGCGCCCATTCGCTGCTTTAAGGACATTGTAGATAATCAGGCGAATGGAAAAATGAGTGCCATGCTGACCGTAGAGGAAGGGGGAACGATTCAGGGAAAACTTTCCATTTTACGGAACTTCTACCGGCTTGGTGTGCGCATGATGAATCTGACATGGAATTATAAAAATGAAATCGGCATTCCTAATTTGATAATGGACACTCAGGGAAAGCCCTTGTTCAAAAAACGCAGTTCCCAGGGGCTGAGTAAATTCGGCAAAGAAGTGGTTGAGGAAATGGAAGAGCTCGGTATGATCGTCGACGTATCACACTTGTCTGACGGAGGCTTTTGGGATGTTGCGAAGTATACAAAAAAACCCTTTGCGGCAAGTCATTCCAATGCAGCGGCCATCTGCGATGTCAGCCGCAACATGACGGACGACATGATACGGATGCTCGCACGTCGGGGTGGGATAATGGGATTGAATTTTTGTGAAGATTTCTTATGTAAAGATAAAAAAATAGAACCGGGTATGTTTTTAGATGCCATGGCAGCCCATGTAAAGCATATTGTAAAAACGGGAGGAATAGAAGTCTGTGCATTCGGGACGGATTTTGATGGTATCCCCCAAAATGCCGACATCAAAGATGCCTCTATGATGTTTCTTCTGGTGGAACGGCTGCGTAAGGAAGGCTTTACACAGTGGGAACTGGAAAAAATATGTTATGGAAATGTACTGCGATTTTACAAAGAGACATTATAAGAATCAAAATAAAAAAAGGAACCTGTGTTACCTTAGATTCCTTTTCATTTGCTGAACATTGATATGCAAATACGCCTTGGCGTATTTGCTGCGGGCGGTACTTAAGCTTTGCCGGCATAATACCGCTGCGCAGCTCTGCAATCAGTCGTTATAGAATTCCTCTTTCGCATCTTCTACGGCATCAGAGACCTTATCAGCCACATTGGAAGCAGCTTCTTTTACATCCTGTGCCATGTCACCGGCAGAATTTTTTATATCATGATAAACCTTAGAAGTTTCATCTTTGAAATCATCAAACGTGTCTTCAAAGTCATCCGTGATATCATCAAAATCATTAGCAGCGTCATAAGCAGTGTTTTTAACTTTTCTTACTGTCTCACCGGCTTCCGTTACAATTTTATCTTTTAGATTTGTAGCAACTTCTTTGGCTGAAAATGCCGCCTCCTTAGCATGCTTCTGTAACTCTTCCATATCTTTTCTTAGTTTTTCATCGGATTCTTTTTGATTTTTAATATAAACTGCCACACCTGTTATTGCAGTACCCAAAACTGCAAGACCAAATAGATTTTTACATATTTTTGACATAACTATCTCCTCTCATTTATATATATTATATGTTTATTGTAATATCATTTGACTAAAAAAGATAGGGGCAAATATGAAAATTCATACAAATTTTAAATTTAATTTATTTCTATTTATTATTTAATGCAGCAGCCACAAATCCTCTAAACAATGGATGCGGACGATTCGGTCTGGACTTTAACTCCGGATGTCCCTGAGTTCCGATAAAGAAAGGATGTTCTTTCCGTTCAATCATCTCAACAATACGGCCATCCGGTGATATACCGGAAAGAATCATACCATTTTCAATCAGGACTTTACGGTAGTCATTATTCACCTCATAACGGTGCCGATGACGCTCGTATATAGTTTTTTCTCCATATAATTCAAATGCCTTTGAATTTTCATCCAAAATACAGGGATACGACCCAAGCCTTAAAGTGCCGCCGATATCCTCCACCCCATTTTGATCCGGCATTAAGGCAATCACAGGATGTGTAGTGTTATGATCCAGTTCAATACTATGAGCGTCATGATAACCTATAACGTGCCTTGCAGATTCCACGATCGACAGCTGCATTCCAAGACAAAGTCCCAGAAAAGGAATTTTATGGATCCGGGCATATTCAATCGCTGCAATCTTACCTTCAATTCCCCGTTTCCCAAAACCTCCGGGAACCAGTATACCGTCAACGGCTCCTAATATTTCACCTGCATTTTCTCTATTTAACAACTCTGAATCCACCCATTCAATATTTACCACGGCACGGCTTGCGATCCCACCATGCTTTAATGCTTCTACCACACTGATATAAGCATCATGGAGCTGAATATATTTACCCACGATGGTGATACGGACTTCCTCAACCGGATTGCGCAGTGAATCGACCATAGACCTCCAGTCATCCAGGTCCGGACTGGGACAATCCAACTGAAGACACTCGCATGTTACCTGGGCAAGGTTTTCCGATTCCATAGCAAGAGGAGCTTCATAGAGATACTCTACATCCAGATTCTGCAGCACATGATTTGTCGGTACATTACAAAAGAGTGCGATCTTATCCTTAATACCATCTTCCAGAGGTAACTCAGAACGGCATACGATAATATCCGGACGTATGCCCATTCCCTGCAATTCTTTTACACTGGCCTGGGTAGGTTTTGTTTTCATTTCCCCGGATGCTCTTAAATAAGGAATCAAAGTAACATGAATTAAAATGGCATTTTCCCGGCCTACATCATGCTGAAATTGACGGATAGATTCCAAAAATGGCTGACTTTCGATGTCACCTACGGTACCGCCGACTTCAATGATTGCAATACGGGTATCTTCGTCCGTAAAATTACGGTAAAAACGATTTTTGATCTCATTTGTAATATGCGGAATAACCTGTACAGTTCCACCGCCGAAATCACCCCGTCGTTCCTTTTGAAGTACAGACCAGTAAATCTTTCCGGTAGTCACATTGGAATTCTTATCCAGGCTTTCATCAATGAACCGTTCATAATGTCCAAGATCCAGGTCTGTTTCTGCACCGTCATCCGTTACAAAAACCTCTCCATGCTGAATCGGATTCATGGTACCGGGATCAATATTGATATAGGGATCAAATTTCTGCATGGTAACTTTATACCCCCGGGCTTTTAACAGCCGGCCCAGAGAAGCAGCAGTAATTCCCTTGCCAAGACCGGATACGACTCCTCCTGTTACAAATACATATTTTACAGACATAAAAGTGCTCCTTTCATTCTTATCTTATTAGTGATAGATGCGTTTGTTTTCATACTTAGGCTCCATCGTCATATCAATATTAAGACGTTTGAATACCTTGATATCAACCGAAGAAAGCAATACGGAAGTATGCGCCTGGCAGCCTTTTAGCTTAGGCAGCTGCTCCAGGGCAAGCCTCGCATCCGGATTAGCAGCAGCGCTGATAGATAGTGCAATCAATACCTCATCCGTATGCAAACGAGGGTTTCTGCTGCCAAGATATTCCGTTTTCAGCCGTTGGATAGGTTCTATGGCTTCCGGTGATATTACATGCAGATCCGAATCTAACCTGGCCAGTTCTTTTAGAGAATTGAGCAATAATGCGGCAGATGGGCCGAGTAAATCAGATGTTTTACCGGTTATGATTTTTCCGGTTGGGAGACAAAGTGCAGCGGCAGGAGCATTGGTAAGTTCTGCCCGTTTCAGGGCTGCGGAAACTACCTTGCGGTCAGTAACAGAAAGCTGCGCCTGTTTCATAATTAATTCAATTTTAAAGATTTCTTCCTCTTGTTTTGTTCCTTCCACAAGACCGTTCAAAGCTAGAAAGTATCTGCGGATAATCTCCTGCTTAGAAGCGGCCTGACATATTTCATCATCTATGATACAGTTGCCTGCCATATTAACGCCCATATCAGTAGGGGATTTGTAAGGACTTTCTCCGAAAATACGTTCAAAAATAGAGTTCAGTACCGGAAAGATTTCCACATCGCGGTTATAATTTACCGTCGTTTTTCCATATGCTTCCAAATGAAAAGGATCAATCATATTGATATCATTTAAATCAGCGGTAGCTGCCTCATATGCCAGATTTACCGGATGTTTCAGAGGAATATTCCAAATGGGGAAGGTTTCGAATTTGGCATATCCTGCATGAATCCCACGCTTATGCTCATGATAAAGCTGGGAGAGGCAGGTAGCCATTTTACCACTTCCCGGACCTGGTGCCGTGATGACCACCAGTGGGCGTTCTGTCTCTATATATTCATTCTTACCATATCCATTGTCACTTACTATTAAGGGGATGTTGCCGGGATAACCATCGATTGCATAGTGGGTATAGACTTTTACACCCAGCTTGCAAAGTCTGGATTTGAAGAGTCCCGCACTGTTTTGACCGGAATATTGTGTGATCACAACACTTCCCACAAACAAACCTTTCTCCTCAAAAGCGTCAATCAGGCGCAGGACATCGGTATCATAAGTAATGCCCAGATCTCCGCGTACTTTATTTTTTTCAATATCACCGGCACTGATGACAATAACGATTTCCGCCTGATCCGAAAGCTGCATCAGCATGCGAAGCTTACTGTCGGGTGCAAATCCTGGCAAAACTCTGGATGCATGATAATCATCGAAAAGCTTACCGCCAAATTCCAGATAGAGTTTGTTACCAAACTGGTCAATTCGTTTGCGTATGTGTTCAGACTGTAATGTTAAATATTTTTGATTATCAAATCCTGGTTTCATTTTATACTTTTCCCTTTGCCTTTTTTAGTCGTATTTTAAATCAATATAAACTATAGTATACTACAAATAATGAATATAAGGCTATATGTTTTTGATTATTTTTTAGAAAAGATTTAGGAATAGACACAAAATTTAACAAACTATGTATTGATTTATATTTCAAGTATCTTTATAATGTAAGAGATCGAACTACGAGGAGGAAAAAAATGAGTGATAATCAAGCACCCGGCGGCGGACCAGGCAATGGCCCGGGCAACGGATCTAATAATGGGAAAACACCTAAAAACGGACAGACGATTGTTATTTTTTTAATTATTACATTATTAACGATAGTCGGTGTTAACTTGTTTAACAATATGTTAAAAAGTTCTACACAAAAAGAAATCACATACAATCAATTTTTGCAGATGGTCGAACAGGGGAAGGTGGGTAAAGTAACGGTTAAATCCAATCAATTGGTTATTATTCCAAAAGAGCAGCCGATTAAGGGGATTGAAATGAGTTATTATACCGGGCTGATGGATGACCAGGAGCTGACACAGATCCTGCAGGATGCAGGCGTTGAGTTTAGTAAGGAAATACCGGATATGACTTCTGCGGTCGTGTATAATATTTTGGGAACTCTTTTACCTCTGGTTATTATTTGGGGAATTTTCTGGTTCTTTATGAGGAAAATGTCCAAAGGCGGCGGAGTAATGGGTGTTGGTAAAAACAAAGCGAGGGTATATGCCCAAAAGGAGACCGGAGTTACATTTAAAGATGTGGCAGGTCAGGACGAAGCAAAAGAATCGCTTCAGGAAGTGGTAGGTTTCCTGGAACATCCGGGACAGTATACGAAGATCGGCGCAAAACTGCCGAAAGGAGCTTTGCTGGTAGGACCTCCGGGAACCGGTAAGACATTACTGGCCAAGGCAGTGGCCGGAGAGGCTCATGTACCGTTTTTTTCGCTTTCAGGCTCTGACTTTGTTGAGATGTTTGTAGGCGTAGGCGCCTCCCGTGTGCGTGAACTGTTTGATGAGGCAAAGAAGAATGCCCCCTGTATCATTTTCATAGATGAAATCGATGCTATTGGCAAAAGCCGCGATACACGGTTTGGCGGCGGAAATGATGAACGTGAACAGACGTTGAATCAGTTACTGGCAGAGATGGACGGATTTGACACGGCCTCCGGACTTTTGATTCTGGCGGCTACAAACCGGCCGGAGGTGCTGGACTCGGCACTTTTGCGTCCCGGGCGCTTTGACCGCCGTGTCATTGTAGATAAGCCGGATTTGAAAGGGCGTGTAGATGTTCTGAAAGTACATTCCAAGAATGTGAAAATGGATGAAACAGTAGATTTAGATGCCATAGCACTGGCTACCTCAGGTGCAGTAGGGTCCGACCTTGCGAATATGATTAATGAAGCGGCTATCCTGGCGGTGAAAAAAGGCAGAGACGTAGTATCTCAGGATGACCTGTTTGAATCCGTAGAAGTAGTTCTGGTTGGTAAGGAAAAGAAAAATAAGATTCTCAGCAAAGAGGAGCGTCGCGTGGTATCCTATCACGAGGTAGGCCATGCCCTGGTCAGTGCGCTTCAAAAGGATTCAGAGCCGGTGCAGAAGATAACCATCGTACCCAGAACCATGGGGGCTCTGGGCTATGTTATGAATGTTCCGGAAGAAGAAAAGTATTTAAATTCCAAGGCTGAAATTTTAGCCAGAATCGTTGAATATGTTGCGGGACGTGCTGCGGAGGAAATTGTATTTGATTCTGTAACGACAGGTGCGGCAAATGATATCGAACATGCAACAAAGCTGGCAAGATCGATGGTTACGCAATATGGCATGTCGGAAAAATTCGGTATGATAGGGCTTGAAATAGCGGCAAATCAATATCTGGACGACCGGTCGGTGCTGAACTGCAGTGACAGGACGGCGGCAGAGGTAGACGAGGAAGTTATGAGGGTGCTGAAAGAGGCTTATAAGAAGGCGAAAAATCTTTTGCTTGAAAACAGAAAAGCTTTGGATAAGATTGCGGATTTCCTGATTGAGAAGGAAACCATTACCGGTACAGAATTTATGAAGATTTTCAATCAGGTGCGGGAGGTTCCGGCATCGGTGGAAGGATAGAATAGGCGGTGGCTTTATACCTCGGATAGATCATGTTTTATTGATCTTCCGGGGTTTTTTAGCTGGGGATATATTGGATACAATTTCAATGCATTATTTTAGATGCTTATTCCGTCTAATTAATGTAAGCAGTTGTAAAAACGGGTTCTTGCCGGCAAATGAAGTTACTCGAGGTTAATGGAATTCAATAATTAATGGCTTTATAAGGAGGGGATGATTTGAGAAGTCTAGTAAAAAAGGCGCAGCAGCAGGATGCAGAAGCATTTATTCAGCTTATGGAAATGCATAAAGAAAGCATGTACAAAATCGCACATTCTTATTTGAAACGTGATGCGGATATTGCAGATGCCATGCAGGAAACAATACTGGATTGTTTTGAGAAGATTCAGACATTGAAAGATCCTAAGTATTTTAAAACATGGTTAATACGGATTCTGATTAATAATTGCAATGATATTATAAGGAAGGAAAGCAAAGTCTGCCTGCTTGAACATTATGAGGGTCTGGAGATTGAAGCCGTGGCAGAGGACCTTACGGAATTTCGGGAATTGCTGAATTCCATAGATGAAAAGTATCGGACGATTTTGATTCTGTATTACGTAGAGGGTTATAGGATCAGGGAAATTGCCGGGCTATTGGATATGAATGAGAGCACTGTAAATTCCCGTTTAAGAAGAAGCAGAATGATGCTGAAAAAAGAGCTGCATAATGTAATCGTTTAGGAGGAGAGTATAGAATGAATAAGAATAAACGTGATTATGATATAAAAAAAGGATTGAAGAAGCATATAACTATTCCGGAAATTGTGAATGAACAGGTGGAATCGGCATATCAGACCATTCGTGAGCAAAACTGTTTTACGGCGAAAGAGAAAAAAAGTGCAGTGAGAAAAAGCATGATGCAAAAATTGATTGGTTCAGCGGCAGCAATGGTACTGTTATCGACCACTACATTGGCAGTTTTGGCGGCAAACGGATTTTTCAGCAAAGAAGTAATTGAAAAAGGAGATACAATAACGTATAAGTTTGATTTGGACTATGAACTGAAGCCTGGGGTTTTTGAAGCGGTGCCTACTTATCTACCGGAAGGATTTAAGGAACAGGAGGAAGACAAATACTGGCCGGACAGTGATTGGGGGCATGGGATTACGGTAATGGCAATCATCAATACTGCGGATCTGGAAATCATGGACAGGCAGTTTAGCCAGGAGGGTGTGGATAATGTGGAAAAGACAACACTAAATGACATGGAAGCCCACCTGATTACGTTTCCGGAAGCAGAGAAGTACAGGAGTCCCAAATATATCTATTTATTTAATCCTGAGGAAGGCTATGTATTGCAAATTTTCGGAGATTACTCAGTTTCGATGGAGGAATTGAAAAAGTTTGCAGACGGTCTGGAAGTGACAAGGGTGGAAGATACAGATTTTGAATCGGCACGGGAGAAAGAAGCCAGAGAATCGGAAAAAGCAGCAGATGAGCAGGCAATGACGGAACTGGAGCAGAACATGGCTGAGCTCATTGAGACAGGTATTCAGGATGATCAGCTTATTAAAATGGGTGAAGAAGGGAAGATGGATGATACGTTTATGAATGCCGGATATACAGTAGAGAGTGTGGAATATACAGATAGTATTGCAAACTATGATATCAATGGATTTTATGATTATACGGAAGTGGAACCCTGGCTTAATGAGAACAAAACCCTGAAACCGTATATAAGACAGCACTTTGATGAACAAGGCAATCTCCTGGAGGAAAAAGAAGTGGAACAGGAATTTATGGTTGTAAAAGCCAAGGCTAAGAAATATGGTAATCGCGGTACATCGGAAGAAGACAAAATGACGCCGCTGGATGCCTGCTTAGTTAGATTGGAAACACGTGAAGATGGCAGTTATACATGGCCTGAGGATTACTACCAGGCAGTCCCGAATCAGGATTATTATCTTCAGTCAGATGGGCGCTGCATCTATATGGATAAACCGCAGTATTTGGAAGGAGATAAACGTGCGCATTCCTTTTTCTGGAGAACGATGGAATCGGAAGAAGAATTGGAATATACCATTATATTTGTGGTAGATAAAGACAGGGAAGATCTATTAGTTCTGGATTTTAATGGGCTTGCGACATCTGCTGCGGATATGCCGGCTTATTTTGATATTCGGGGAACAGTCAAATAATTTGTGCAAGGGTAAAATAAAACCGGCGGATGTTCTTCCGCCGGTACTTTTTTGGTTCTTATTTCTTTATTGTGATCTTTTTAGTTGCTTTTACTTTCCCGATTTTGGCAGTAACGGTAACAGTCCCTTTTGCTTTTCCGGTTAATTTTCCTTTATTGATTTTTGCCAATTTTGGTTTATTAACGGACCATTTCACAGTACCTTTTACACCTTTCGGGGTAGCTATTAAAGTGATTTTCTTGCCAACTTTAACACTGGATTTTCCTGTGATTTTAATACTTGGCTTATTTACCGTAATGGTACAAACGGCGGTTGCTCCATTTGTTGTAGTTGCAGTGATTTTTGCGGTTCCGGCAGCTTTTGCCGTTACGACTCCTGTTGTAGAATTTACAGTTGCCACTTTGGTATTACTTGATGTAAATATAACTTTCTCAGTGGAGGGGGTTACTGATTTTGTTTCAACTTTATAGGCAGCGCCCACTTCCATTTTATTGCTTGCAGCTTTTAATGTAACGGTTGGATTTTTTACCGTGACGGTGCATGTTTCCTTTATTTCACCTGCGGTTACTGATATCACTGCAGTTCCCGCGCTTTTGCCTGTAACGACTCCGTTTGCGGATACGGTTGCCACGTTTGTATTATTAGAACTCCAGGTGACAGTGTCAGTAGTAGTGTCAGGAACTACCTCCGCATTTAGAGAAACGGTCTGGCCTTTGTAGATGGCAGCAGTTGTTTTGTCTAATGAAATTCCTGTTGCAGGATTGACAACGCTGATTGCACAGGTAGCAGTTAAGCCGTTTGAGGAGGTGGCCGTAATCGTTGCATTACCATATGCGACAGCTCTTACCGTACCGGTATTGTTTACCGTTGCGACGCCCGTATTATCCGATGTCCATGTAATTGTTTTGTCAGAAACATCATTGGGTGAGAGGGTTGCGTTTAATCTGACGGTCTCATTGCGTTGGAGTGTTTTACTGCTTATGTCCAGACTAATGGTGGATGCCATGATTTCCGGAGTTACTGTAATGGTACATTCAGCAGTATTTCCGCTTACAGAGGTACCTGTAATCTTTGTTGTACCTGCACCAACTGCAGTTACCAGACCGGCACTGTTGACGGTTGCGACTGCAGTGTTCCCTGATGTCCATGTAATTGTTTTGTCAGAAGCAATAGAAGGTGTAAAGGTCGCATTTAATACGGTGGTTTCTTTCGCTGCCAGTGTTACGTCAGTTTTATTCAGCGTAATGCCCTCATCCGGAATAGCTGTCATTTTAATGTTGTCATAGTATACTGCGCCAGGATATGCTTTGGGGCATCCCATGGCAAAGCCATCAATTGCCGAGTTGTCTGTGCTGGTATTAAGCCAAGCGGATCCTTCATTTTCATCTATCTGAACCTTGTATTTATGATCTTCCAGATTAATTGTAAATGTGATATGATACCATCTGCCAAGTTCATAACCGTCCAACAGCATAACACGATCTGACGAACTCGTATATTCGGCATAAATCCTGGGTGTGTCATATTCCTTCAGGCTGTCATCCGTATCGCTGTAATTACTAAAATTAACCTGTGCCAGATTGCCGTTACCGAGCACATAGAAATATTGTCCATATGTATCACATCTGATATCGACTTCAACGATTAGATTTTGACTAATATTTTCTTCCCCGTTATATTTGAATGCTCGGGTGAACTTTTGTGAGCTACCATTAGTACTAACGTTTTGTTCAATTTTAAGCACCTTATTTCCGGCAGTTTCCGGATCATTCGTAACAAATAACTGGGTATTACTTTCATTTTTTTTGTACCATCCGTCGGAAGGGGGATTCTCGATGTCTTCTACAGCATTACCAAGTAATCTGTCATCTACATAGCCTTCTTGAAAATCATCTTCATAAAACACTCTGGCATCAGCGTTTGCAAAGATAGGGGTTGATAAGACTGTGCTTATGGCTAATGTAATAGCCATAATAGACGATAAAAATCTTTTTTTCATGTTTTTCCTCCAATAATTAGGGTATTTTTGTTAAAGTTGCATTATTTTGCGAAAATTATTATTGCATAGCCCACTTTCACCAGGGCATTCTTATTAAAATTATACTAATTTAACAAGATTATCATAAAACAAGCTATCCTCCTTTGAATTTACTAAATATTAACACTGTTGTAAGCATTATATAATATAATTTGAATAAAGTCAAAATAATTTTGACTTAATTTGCATGGCTGAACTGTAACTAATTTTAAAGATACATATCTTTAAAATTAACCGGGCATATGCTACAATTATGTGATATTATAAAAAAACACATAATGTATAAGTGCTTCTTACTTAAAACCCATTGATAAGTAAGGAATCGTATAAATATAGAGGAGCCCCCATGTTTGATATACAAGAGGAATTGAAAAAACTACCCGGAAAGCCGGGTGTTTATATTATGCATGATGATAAAGATGAGATCATCTATGTGGGAAAGGCAGTCAGCCTGAAAAACCGGGTGCGGCAGTACTTTCAGAGCAGCAGAAACAAAGGCGTGAAAATAGAGCAGATGGTTTCACGTATACAGCGTTTTGAATATATTGTGACGGATTCTGAACTGGAAGCCCTGGTGCTGGAATGTAATCTGATTAAAGAGCACAGACCCAGATATAATACCATGCTGAAAGATGATAAGTCCTACCCGTTTATTAAAGTAACGGTATCAGAAGATTTCCCTCGGGTATTATTTTCCAGGAGTATGAAAAAGGATAGAAACAAATATTACGGTCCTTATACAAGTGCCGGTGCAGTGAAAGATACGATTGAACTAATAAGAAAAGTATATAAGCTTCGCACCTGCAATCGAAGGCTGCCAAAAGAAATCGGCAACGAAAGACCTTGCCTGAATTACCATATAAAACAGTGTGCAGCACCATGTCAGGGATATATCAGCAAGGAAGATTACAGGAAGTCTCTGGATGGCGCCATCAGCTTTTTGAATGGGAATTATGCACCGGTGATTAAGCTGCTGGAAGAGCGGATGAGTGATGCAGCCGAGCGGATGGATTTTGAGATGGCGATAGAACAAAGGGAATTATTGAACAGCGTGAAAAAAGTTGCCCAGAAGCAGAAGGTTACAAACAGCGATGGGGAAGATAAAGATATTGTTGCGTTAGAAACAGATGAGACAGATGCAGTGGTACAGATGTTCTTCATACGTGGGGGACGCCTGATTGGAAGAGACCATTTCTATCTGCGGGTAGCGCCTCATGATACCAAGGCAGTCATCCTGTCCAGTTTTATTAAACAGTTCTACGCAGGCACCCCATTTATCCCGAAAGAGGTAATGCTGCCGGAAGAAATTGAGGATATGGAAATCATTGAACAATGGCTGAGCAGTAAACGCAGTCAGAGAGTATACATCAGGGTACCGAAAAAAGGTACGAAAGAAAAACTGGTAGAACTTGCGGCGAAGAACGCAGGTATGATTTTAAGTCAGGACAGAGACCGGATCAAGCGTGAAGAAGGCAGGACCATAGGAGCGATGAAAGAGATTGCGGGGCTTCTGGGACTGGAGAATATCGTACGGGTAGAAGCTTTTGATATTTCCAATATCAGCGGTTTTGAATCAGTAGGTTCCATGATTGTATATGAACGGGGCCGGCCAAAGCGCAGTGACTATCGGAAATTCAAGATAAAGTCAGTCAAGGGACCAAATGATTATGCCAGTATGGAAGAGGTTTTGTCACGCCGGTTCTCCCATGGTCTGCAGGAGCAGAAAGAGCTGAAGCAGAAAGAGATGGAAAAAGAGTTTGGCAGCTTCAGCAGATTTCCGGATTTGATTATGATGGACGGCGGGAAGGGACAGGTGAACATAGCACTGCAGGTATTGGAGCATATGAACCTTCGTATTCCGGTCTGCGGCATGGTGAAGGATGACAATCATAGAACGAGAGGATTGTATTTTCAGAATCAGGAGATTCCTATAGATAAAAGTTCAGAAGGGTTTCGGCTGGTGACCAGGATCCAGGATGAGGCCCATCGGTTTGCGATTGAATATCACCGTTCTTTACGCAGCAAACAACAGGTACATTCGATACTGGATGATATAGAGGGGATCGGACCTGCCAGGCGTAAAGCTCTGATGCGCACGTTTAAGTCTATCGAAGCCATACAGGAAGCGACACAAGAGGAGCTTTCAAGGGTGCCTTCCATGAATTCAGACAGTGTCCAAAAAGTGTATAATTTCTTTCATTAATGCAGGGGATTGAATTGATGTTCGGGAATAAGTGTGTTAAAATAATACAGTCATAATACAAATTTGCAGGTATTCAAAAGGAGAAAATCTATGAGTGGTGTTGCATTAACAAAGGTAGTAGAGAAATTGGATCTAAAGAATTTAACTCCTGACGTTGATATGTCCCAGATCAAAATAACGCTTCCGGATATTAATCGTCCGGCTTTGCAATTGACAGGATATTTTGATCATTTTGACTCTGACCGTGTTCAGATTATTGGTTATGTGGAGTTTACTTATCTGGAACATCTTCCGAAAGAGAAGAAACTTCCGGTGTATCAGCAATTTATGGCAAGTAAAATTCCATGCGTTATCTATACAACAAGAACAAACCCGGATGAAGAAATGTTGAAGCTGGCGGAGGAAAACGGAGTTCCGATTCTATCTACGCAAAAATCCACTTCCTCGTTCATGGCAGAAATTATTCGCTGGCTGAATGTAGAACTGGCACCCTGTATCTCCATTCATGGTGTACTGGTGGATGTATATGGTGAAGGAGTTCTGATCATGGGTGAGAGCGGCATCGGTAAAAGTGAGGCGGCACTTGAACTGATAAAGAGAGGACACCGTCTGGTTACCGATGACGTAGTGGAGATCCGCAGGGTCAGTGAGGAAACTCTGATTGGTTCGGCTCCTGATATTACACGTCATTTTATTGAAATGCGCGGAATTGGAATTATCGATGTTAAGACTCTATTTGGTGTGGAGAGCGTTAAGAATACTCAGTCCATCGATTTAGTGATTAAGCTGGAAGAATGGGATCGGGATAAAGAATATGACCGCCTGGGGCTTGACGAAGAGTATACGGAATTCCTTGGAAATAAAGTGGTCTGCCACGCACTTCCGATCCGTCCGGGACGAAATCTGGCAGTCATCGTGGAATCCGCGGCAGTTAATCACAGACAGAAAAAGATGGGATACAATGCGGCCAGAGAATTGTATAACCGTGTGCAGAGTTCATTAGCAAGAGGAAAGAGAGATTAGTATGAATCAGTATTGTTTCGGAATTGATATTGGCGGTACAGCCATAAAATGCGGTTTATTTGATGTAAAAGGTAATTTACTGGATAAATGGGAGATAGAGACCAGAACTGAAAATAGCGGAGTTCATATTCTGCCGGATATTGCTGATGAAATTCAGGCAAAAATATTGGAAAAGCGGCTGAATAAAGAAGAAATAGCAGGAATTGGCGTAGGAGTTCCCGGTCCGGTGAATGAAGAAGGAATTGTTTTATGTGCCGTGAATCTGCATTGGGGTGTTACCCGGTTGGAGGATGAACTGAAAGACCTCACCGGTTTTCCGGTAAAAGTTGGAAATGATGCCAATCTGGCTGCTCTGGGTGAGCTGTGGAAAGGCGGGGGAACCGGATATCACAATGTAGTCATGGTAACGCTGGGAACCGGAGTCGGAGGCGGCATCATCATAAATGGGCGGATTGTCAGCGGTACAAATGGAGCAGGCGGAGAAATTGGTCATATTCGTGTAGCAGATGATGTAGACGGAATATGCAACTGCGGAAACAAAGGCTGCCTTGAACAGGTTGCTTCGGCTACCGGTATTGTGAAACTGGCAAATGACTTGCTGAAGAATACGGACAAGCCGTCGATACTGCGGGAAAGTGAAGTTTCTGCAAAATCTGTATTTGATGCGGTGAAAGCGGGAGATATGCTTGCAATAGAAGTGGCTGAGAAGTTTGGCAGATATTTAGGGGGTACGTTGGCAACGATTGCGTGTGTGGCAGATCCGGAAATATTTGTAATCGGAGGAGGAGTGTCCAAGGCCGGGACGGTGTTGATTGATTATATTGAGAAATATTACAGAGAATATGCATTTAACTCTTGCAGGGACAGCGTGTTTGCGTTGGCGAAGTTGGGGAATGATGCAGGTGTTTATGGGGCGGCTAAACTGATTTTATTATAGGAAAGGTGGAAGGTAGGACGCTTTGGGGAGGGGGATGTGGAAGAGGTAAAGATTGGAACCATGGTTCCAATCTTTACCTCCAGCCAGGGTTTTCGACCAAAGCTGGTATTGGCTTCGGGAGTGTTTTGTATGATTTTTATATGATTTGAGAGCGTGGCGATTGCTGCGCTCTTTAGCATTATAGCAGATATATCATTTCATCTTTCATGGGAACAAATCCATATTTTTCATATAGGGGTTTTCCTGATTTTGTGGCTTCTAAGGATATCTTTCTTATATCCCGCCGAGTTGCTTCCTGAATAAGCAAATCAAGCGTTTTGATAGCGATTCCTTTTCTTCGATATTCTGATTTGGTATACATATTCATAATATAGGCGTTGTTACCTGTCGGGTTGTGAAATGTTGGCATGACTTTATAAAAACTAATACCGCCGCAAGCGGCAAAAAAGCCATCATAATATACCAGATAGGCTACATGTTCATCATTGGTAAAACATTTTTTATAATAGTTATAAGATTCTCTTTCAACTATAGACATATCTGTTTCATCTGACAATTCATTTGCGGCTTTTAGAACCTCAATTCTTGTTTTAGTTAAAATATCCAAGTCTGAAATATCTGCTTTTTTAAAAACTAAACTCATGTGCTGATCCCTCACTATTCAAAATATTAATTTTTACGTTACACTAATGTATCTTTATAATACCGATAATTATTTTTAAACATTATATATGAAAAATGGACAGCAATCTACATAAACAAACCAAAACCCTAAAGTGATTGATATTTTAAGGTCAATGGTATATACTATGTATAAACGAAAGGAAATGGAATTATGATAGCACAGGTAAAAGCTTGGGGAAATGGGCAAGGTGTAAGATTTTCAAAAGAATTGTTAGATACAATTGGAGTCCGTGTTGACGAGTTTCTTGATGTTCAGATTAAGGATGGAAGTATAATTCTATCTAAGACATTCAAACATAAAACATTAGAGGAGAGAGCTGCAGAATTTCAGGGCAAAATAGGCCCTTATGAAGAATTCTCGTGGGGAGAAGCAGAAGGAAGGGAACAATGGTAAAATATGATGAATGAGATTGCACAAGGGGATATTCTTTCAGTTGAAAGAATTAATACTCCAATATTAGTTGTGAGTAAAACATATTTTAATCGAACTGAACAGATTATTGCATGCCCTGTTTTGAAAAATGCATCTGAGGATCCATTACACATACCGATTATTGCAAGGGATATGCAAGGAGGAATTGTATTGTGTGAACAGATGAAATTAATGGATTTACGGGTTCGGGGATATAAAAAGTTAACAGAATTGAAAATTGAAGACGTTATGAATATAACAGATGCTATACAGAGTATTTTTGATTATTATCCGCTCGGAAAATAATATATTTTAATGAAATAAATGCAGAAATCTTTAACTATGTAACCAGTGACCGTCTTTCGGACGTTGTATAAATATCTTTGTAACACAAAGAGTTCAACTGGCGCTACCTAAGTCTGTACAAACAAAAAGGGCAAAAAATATTAAATGTCACATTGCCGGAAATAGAAATTATCAGCCAATAAAC
>Ga0153929_1000028_pt1 | contig 74164 bp, 56 predicted proteins | sample TSNJ013MetaG_FD_104689 | JGI IMG/M metagenome (GOLD analysis project Ga0153929, IMG submission 104689) | Attine ant fungus gardens microbial communities from New Jersey, USA - TSNJ013 MetaG | ecosystem: Host-associated > Fungi > Mycelium > Unclassified | place: USA: New Jersey, Wharton State...
AAACAGTGCTTCATATTTTGTCAGCCTGCAAGGCGGAAGAAGGAGGCGTAGCGGTGGCTACGTCGACTGATGACAACGCCGCAGATGGCAAAATAGGGAGTGCTGTTTTGCTAATTGTGAGTGATACAGTACACTACCCTGCGGTCAGGGAAAATGAGCCCTTGCGGCGGGGGGGAACATTGTCTGAGCAGCGTTTCCATCAGGAAACGGGGCGAGTTGTGAGCGGTTTTTCCGGTTCGAGCAGGGGCAGGGAAATTAGAAAACGCAGACACAGCGACCTGCAGTCCGGCACCATTGTTCCAATCTTTACCTCCTTCACATCCTCCCCCCAAAGCGTCCCCCCTCAGAATCACCATCCGGTAACGCAAAGAGCCGCCCCCAAACAACCCTCACCAGTCATTTGGCAACCGCCCCCGCATTTCCTCAACACAATCTATAATCGTTTCAGCAACTCATCTCTTTCTTTCTCAAACCCCGGCTTCCCAAGCAACGCAAACATATTCTTCTTATAACTCTCCACCCCCGGCTGATTAAAGGGATTCACCCCAAGAGTATACCCACTCACCCCACATGCAAACTCAAAGAAATAGAACAACTCACCTAATGAATGCTCGTCCTGTCTTGGAATGGAAACGATCAAATTCGGTACGTTCCCATCGGTATGTGCAAGAATGGTACCGTTCATAGCATTCTTATTCACGAAATCAACCGTCTGTCCTGCCAGATAATTCAGACCATCTAAATCCACCGGCTCCTCTTGAAGCCGAATCTCACACTTTGATTCTTCCACATTTAAAATTGTCTCAAACATCGTACGCGCCCCGTCCTGGATAAACTGACCCATTGAATGGAGATCTGTCGTCAGATCTACTGCTGCAGGGAATATTCCCTTTTGGTCTTTTCCTTCAGACTCGCCGTATAACTGTTTCCACCATTCAGATACAAAGTGTAAGCTTGGCTCATAATTTGCCAGTATTTCAATCGTTTTGCCTTTTCTGTGCAGTATATTACGGATAGCCGCATATTTCAGCGCATCATTTTCTTCAAAATCAGCCTCCATCGCACGTTTCCTGCCTGCTGCAGCACCTTCCATCAACTTATCGATGTCTGCTCCACTGACTGCAATCGGCAGAAGTCCTACGGCGGTCAATACCGAAAACCGTCCGCCTACGTCGTCCGGTACTACGAAACTTTCATAACCCTCTTCCATCGCCAGATTCTTAAGGGCCCCTCTTGCTTTATCCGTAGTTACGTAGATCCTCTTTCCCGCTTCTGCCTTACCATATTTCTTTTCCAGAACTTCCTTAAATACACGGAATGCAATGGCAGGTTCTGTGGTCGTGCCTGATTTTGATATCATATTTACAGAAAAATCTCTATCTCCGATAACATCGATTAAATGCTTCAAATAGGTACTGCTGATGCTATTTCCAACATAATATATTTCCGGAGTTTTGCGGATTTCCTTTGAAACCATATTATAAAAGTTATGACGCAAAAATTCTATTGCCGCTCTGGCACCAAGATAGGATCCGCCGATACCAATCACCAGCAGGACCTCGCTGTCTTCCTGAATCTTTTTTGCGGACTTTTTAATACGCGCAAACTCTTCTTTGTCATAATCCACCGGTAAGTCGATCCATCCTAAAAATTCATTACCGACACCTGCTTTATTTGCCAATACTTCTTTCGCCGCACCTACGATCTCTTTCATAGCCGCAACCTCTTCCTGATTGATAAAACAAGCTGCTTTTGAATAATCAAACGTTACTTTGTCTGCCATGTTATCTGCTCCTTAAAAATGTATTTTAAATTATTTTCTCCCTAATTTTAACAAAACTATCACACTTTGTAAAGCGGACATTCACAATCCCTGAAAAGGCAGGGTTAAGATAAAAATTCCTTCAGAACCTCCCGTATGACCCGTTCCTGCTCGGCAGGATCCATCTGCTTCAAAATCTCTGTATTACGCTCCTTTTCCCGCTCCCGGACTACTGCTGTCTCACTAATACCCTCTTTTAGTTTAGCCAGATTTTCTTTCAATTCCCGCTTGTCTTTCTGGGCCTGAGTCTCTGCTGTCCTGTCACGCTTTTGCCGGGAGGACATGGGCGTAGTTTTCACAGAAACTGTCTTTTGCTGAGTAATCGGCTTTACCGTTTTTACTTTTTCCTTTTCCTCCATTGGTCTGGGTACAGGCTCCGGCAAATCGACCTCCTGATAGCGCCTGCCTATCCCGGAATTCTCCAATATATCCTGCAAGCCCGTCTCCAGATACTTTCTTTTATATGATATATCCGTCAATCCATATATACCCACCAGTAAAAGTGCTGTTGCCAGTATTGCCCACAAATAATTTTGTTGGACTCCCTGCGCCATATTCAAAGACTGCGTCCAGAAATAACCTGCTGCTCCAAGTATCGTACACACCGTAAAGGCAATCCCCCCCAGACGTCTCCACTGATGCAGGTTCATTCCTGCATATTCAAATTCCATGATACTCCTTCTGACAAAGGCTTTCGTATTAAAGATTTCCTCGTTCATCCGCCTCCCTCCGGTGTACCGCTGTTTTAGCTGCTTCATAAATTTCCCCTTTGGTATCCCCGTAACGTTTCCCATATCCCGTATAAGGCGTCCATACATAAAGTATAATACCGCCTGGCTGATTGCCCCCAGGATTCCCACAACTGCCATTGTGTAAAGTAACACGTTTTGTTCTGCAATAAATTGCAACATAATAATCCCCCTTTTGGTTTTTGAATTTGGTATCGCCATTATAGCGGATTATTTTTTGTTTGCAAAGTAAAATCGTTCGACAAAAAAGACCGTAAACATGGGAGTTTTACGGCCTTTTTCTGGATGAAGTTCTTAATCTAAACGTTCCAATAAATTCTCAACCAGACGCACACTGTGCCTGATCGCCTGCGCTTCAAAAGTGGCATAATCCACGAAAGCACTGCCGTCCGCCTTGTCTGATATGGCCCTTAGAACCACAAATGGAATACCATTTAAGTAAGCAGTCTGTCCAATCGCCGCTCCTTCCATTTCCGTACAAAATCCCGAAAAATTTTTTTCAATCTTTTCCTTGACAGCCTGATCTGATACAAATTGTTCACCGCTTACGATTCTTCCCTGAATTACCTGAATATCAGGATTAACCTCTTCACAGACAACCTTGGCTAATTCCACCAATTTTTCATCTGCCTTAAAAGAAAATTCATCCATCTGCGGAATCTGCCCGGGCTCATATCCAAATCCCCGGGCATCCACATCATGATGCACCAAATCTGTAGATATCACTATATCGCCAATATTGATCTCGTTTCTCAAAGAGCCGGCGATTCCCGTATTGATGACTGCTTCCACATCAAAATCATCGATCAATATCTGCGTGCACACTGCCGCATTCACCTTGCAGATACCGCTTCGAACCACTACAATCTCTTTACCGCGCAAATTACCCTCACAAAATTCCATTCCCGCCTTCTTTACCGCTCTGACCCTGTTCATTTTCTGCTTTAGGGTATCCACTTCAGCTTCCATGGCGCCTATGATTCCTATTTTATTCATAAAGTTCCTCCTCGTATAGTGTACTGCCTTGCGGATATTCTTAATATTGTAACATATAAAGATCGCTCTTACACAAATATTTTTCATTCCTGCAAAATTGTTGCCAGACTCTTTTGCGCAATATATTTCGATACGTTAAATTTTCGAATTCCCATCATATCTGCCTGCCGCTGAATCTTATTATAATAGCTGCTCATTTGTTCCTTTTCACTTAATGTCTCAAAGTAAGCCGGATCTGTCAGAATCAATGCTGCATCTGCAGACAGTTCAGATAAATGTCTGTAATCAAAATCCTCAGTACCATTCTCAGCTTCAAACAAGAAATTCTCTACATTGTATTTAGCGATCCAATAATCAGGATGGCTATATGCCAGGCCAATATAGAATACTGTCACGATCACCATCGCATAACGAAACAACGGAAATCCCCCTTTGAAAATCGAAACAATCACGCCAGCCATCAATAAGGCAATTACGGCAAGCGCCCAAAGTACTAACATTCGTAATAAAGTCAATCCATAGCTGCCAATATATAATGACATACGAAGTGCACTGGATACAATCATAATATAAGTACATACTGAGATAACTACAAGAATTCCCTTAAGTATACGGTTTTCCCTGAAGTATGTCAGACAAGCCAATACCATTACCAGGTTAAGAATACATACGAACAGTAACTGGAAAAATCCCTGTCTTGCATATTGTGCATACGTATATCCTTCCGGCAGGCTAAACTTACCCACAAACAGATAAAGAATCTGTATTCCGCAAAAAAACAGATATACTGCTGAAGCGAAAGCTGTTACGATTATAACAGGCAAAGGTTCCCTTTTTACTTTTTTATCAGATTCCTCGGGAATCTCTTTTCTCAAAAGTGTTGATAAAAAACAATAACTCATAAAAAAGGCTGCTATCATGGTAAATATAAATCCGATTATTTGAACAAGATTTATTCTGATAAAAAATTTGAAAATAAAATCCGCGAAAACCGCATCAGCACTTGCTAATAATACGATTATAAATAACACGAACGGTACCGCAAACGCAAATCCCAGAATCACATACTTAGTAAGTCCTCTCTTACCTTTATCTTTTTTATCCAAATAGACTTTAAAATCAATAAATGGATCCGCAATGCTAAACACACTGGTAAAAACTGATTGAAAAATCGCTCCTGTATGTTTCATAAAATTCCACTCTCTATCTTCATAAACATAATGAAGCATAAAACTCACTAACAGTAATACGATCCCTAATATGGTTATTCTGTTTATATTTTTATCTGCGGTAAGAAACACAGAAATTCCAAGCAATGACAGACTTAACATATAAAATAAACCGCCTTTTTTCCTCTGCATACCTAATTGCTTCATACATGTAACAAAGTAATAAACGGTTCCGGCTACAAAAAAAGGGAATGTAATTCCTGCAGTGTTTTTATAGAGACAACAAGCGAAAAAGAGTGCATAGATGCTGCTTGCAAGACCAAAAAATTCAAAATTCTGCTTCATTTCAGATTGAAGCGGGCTTTTACAAATCTCAGGTTTGTTTTCCTTTAAGTTTAAGTCCTTAGAAATTTCATTCATATTCATTCTCCCCTTAATTATTCTATTTTCAGATTTTCCTTTTCATCATCCACATATTCCAGGATATCTCCCGGCTGGCACTTCAATGCTTTGCAAATAGCATCAAGCGTGGACAGGCGAATAGCTTTTGCCTTATTATTTTTTAATATAGATAAATTAGCCAATGTGATATCTACTTCTTTGGCAAGTTCGGTTAAACCCTTTTTCCGCTTTGCCATCATTACATCAAGATTCAAAATGATTGACATGCCTGCCTCCTTCCTTTCTATTACGTTCCTATTGATATGAACAGTGTCTTATAATAGTCCCACCCACCGCCTTCGCTTCGCTTAGAAGCGGGGACTTGCTTTGGAGGTTAAATCGTCAGATCATTTTCCAGCTTATAAGCAACTGCTTTATCAAAAACTTCCGACAGAACTTTACAAAAAAGCCCGGCAACTGTAAATGTCAAAATAATTACGAATACAGTCGGTGTCAGATATAAGAACAGACGTCCCATTGTAATCAACACAATTGCAAAGCTATAATTGCCCATTCTTTTGAGACATTTCACATTCGCTCTTACAAAACAGTCATCACGCAGTACAGTATCAAATACTTTCCGCAGCTCACGGATAATCAAAACAGCCAATATACCGGATGCTATAAAGATTAATACCAACTCGACATAAAAATCAGCAAAACGGCTATTATATTCGCTATAAAGCTTAAAGGAAACCGGTACGGTCACAGTTACCAGAATACCTGAATAAAACATAAAATCCAGTAAATATTTTGTTCCTCTGATTAATCGATCGCTCATGTAAGCATCTCCTTCCTAATGAATCATCCTTGTTTTTATCTGTGTTTATTTATCTGTGTTTTGAACTAAATATACCATCCAAATAACTGAATGTCAATAATAATTTATCGTTTATCGATAAATTATTATTGACATTCAATTCAGCTTCTAATAACCTAATAACCTAACTCATAATCTTCAATTAATTCCTGCTGCCTTGTTTTTACAGCAAAATAAGTTTGTCCAACTGCAATTACTTCTTTCCTTGAATCTCCATTCATAACAATTAAGTAACATGCATACGTAACATGCATACCTGGAGAGTTCGATATCCTCAATCTCTCTTTTCGCTCCTGAACCCAGCTCTACCATTTTGTTAACATCAACAAAATGGTCTCTAACCGTATTTCCACTTTTTCTACATGCAGTTTTCGAACGTTCTATTGTTTCGCTGAATCTTCTCCACTGGGAATACTCAAGCACTTCTTGCAATTCTCTCGCATACCAATATTCCTGATCGTTTTCATTAATATACTTTATTCCGTGAACTTCACATGACTAAAGTCACGTGCTTCATGAATCACTCCACAAATTTCCTGCTTCTTGGACCTCGCAACCTACTATCTCCACAGGCGTTAATTTCCGTAGTCCCTACGGTATATTCTTTTTAGGCTATCCTTAAATCCTCCAATCCCTTCTTTAATATGTTTTTAGCCGCATTGATATCCCTGTCATGCCTCGTTTGACACTCAGGACAATCCCATTCTCTTATGTTTAAGTTTTTTACGTCCTCATTTTTAAATCCGCAGCTGCTGCATAACTGGCTGCTTGGATAGAATGGGTCTGTTTTATGATAGGTCCGGCCATACCATTTTGCTTTATATTCCAACTGCCTTGTGAATTCTGACCAGCCCGCATCTGATATCGACTTGGCTAACCTGTGGTTTTTAAGCATCCCGGCTACATTTAAGTCCTCGCTTATAATAACTTGGTTTTCGCTTATTAACTGCGTGGACGTCTTATGTAGGAAATCCTTTCGGATGTTTGCTATTTTTTCATGTATTTTCGACAGTCTTTTGCTCTGTTTATAGAAATTTGCGCTCCGCTTTTGTTTCCCGCTTAATTTCCGCTGCTGCCTTATCAGCTTTTGTTCATATCTCCTTAAGCTTTTTGGGCTTTCTTTCTTCTCACCTGTACTTGCTGCAATGAATTCTTTCAGCCCTAAGTCAAGACCTATTTTAGATTCTGCGGCAGGTAATTGCACTGCTGTTTCTTCTACCAATATGCTGACGAAATATTTATCTCCCGATGTCCTGCTTACCGTAGCTGACTTTATGATCCCTTTATATTCCCTATGGATTTTCGCCCTGATTTTTTTCAGTTTCGGTAATTTTATCTCATTATTTGCAAAATCAGCTTCTATGTTGTTATTTGTGAAATTGGTCGTATAACTTTGTTTGCTGCTGTACTTATTTTTAAATTTAGGGAAACCCTGGTTTTTATTGCCCTTTTTATTCTCTCTGAAGAAATTCCGGTATGCGCTGTCCATGTTGTAAATGCTGTTTGTCAGAGCAAATTTATCCGCTTCACGCAGCCATTCGTTTTCATTTTTCAGTTCCCGGTTCAGATGGTTATTGCAATCAATTTTACTCAGGGACTTGCCATCCGTCTTGTATGCCCCAATCCGCAGATTTAAATAAAAATTATAAACAAACCTCGAACATCCAAAAGTTTTTGACAGCTGCACTTTCTGTTCCTCACTGGGATATATTCTATACTTATAGGCTTTCAGCATCTTTATCATCCCCTGTTTTTTGATTCTGTATATATGTTACTCATGACTAAAGTCGCAAGATTGCAGAGCGACTCGATTCAAATGTCCGTTCACTGTATTTTACTATATCGCTCATAAGCCATAACTCCTTTATCTAACGTTTTAACTGTTTCTTTATCCACAATTATACATCTTTTTCAACGTATGTCAATACATTATTTATAGCTATTCACATTTTGTATAACAACGCATCATAATACTATCTATCTCATCTTGTTGTTTTTGCCATACTGTTTAGTTTTTAAGATTTCTACAAGTAATTTACAAGAACCCCCCCTCCCAAAACAGATGCCGTCAATGGCAAAATAACCACGCTTGCAAACTTACAAACTGCCAAAAACCAGCCACTGTGGAATGAGAGGTGCTTTACGCAAACATTTAGAGGGCGGTCTTAGCACCTGGCGAAATCCACTGCTTACGCAGACCCGGCGTGACGGCATTCCGGAGCGTCGTTGGTCGTAGTTAGCAGCGGAGTTTGTCAGGCGCGTTGCCCGCGTTTGCGTAAAACACCTCTCATTCCATAGTGGCGTCCCGGAACCCATTACGTTAAAACATCCCTCCTTTCGAAAATTTGCATGACAAGACTCTCACTTTTGTAGTAAAATATTTAAAGTGCCGTTTACCATTACAGCAGTCATAGCTCACACATCAGCCAAAGCGGATACTCGTAACCTCCTGGCAGCTTTGCTGCCATTTCAGTAAGAGTCTAAACTATTACTGAAACAAGCAAGTCCCACCCACCGCTTTCGCTTCTCTTAGAAGCAGGGACTTGCCTGGGAGGTTGAAAAGTATAAAAGAACTAACCACAATAAACTCAGCATACTATATAATATGGAGGGATTCAACATGAAAACATTTAAGACGCACGGAGTCTGCGCACAGGAAATCCGATTTGACGTAGAAGATGATATTATTAAGAAAGTGAACTTTGTCGGAGGATGCTCCGGAAACAGCCAGGGCGTAGCACGCCTGGTGGAAGGCATGAGCGTAGATGAGGCAATTTCAAAACTGGAGGGCATTAAATGTGGTTTCAGGCAAACATCCTGTCCGGATCAACTGGCAAAAGCGTTAAAACAAACTTACAGATAACAAAATATACCCGGGACATAATCTTTTCTCCAAAGAAAATCTTGTCCCGGATATATCACCGAAGCGCATTATTTCATATCGTTATCTATCCCATTTATCACACAAAGCATTGATCTGATCCGTAAATTTCCCCAAATCTTTATTGGCCCCCCGTTCATTACGGCGAATTACGCTCAGCAAGCGCTGACCGGCTGCCCACAGTCTTGCAAATGCCGCATTGGCTCTGGCTGCTTTCGGCATCCGGGCATCTTCCGCTTTCTTCACCTTTTCAGGAATACCTTCTATTATGCACTGATTTTTTCTCAAATCATATACGGTTCCGCTAAAAGGGGCCATTACGTTCAGGTTTAATTCCCTTTTCAGCCTGTCTGCGAGCAGTTCACAGACACTGTCTTCACCGTGTACTACAAATACCCGATCCGGCTTTTTCCCAAATGCCTTTATCCAGTCTATCAGTCCTTCGTTATCCGCATGTCCGCTGACTCCCTGTAATTGCTGTATCTTTGCCTTTACCTCTATCTCTTCGCCAAACAGCCGTACCTTGTCTGCACCTTCTAAAATAGCTCTCCCCAACGTGCCGCCCGCCTGATAGCCTGCGAATAATATGGTGCTCTCACGCCGCCATAGATTGTGTTTCAGATGATGTTTGATACGTCCTGCTTCACACATCCCGCTTGCCGATATAATGACCTTTGACCGCTCATCAAAATTAATCTGCTTGGAATCCTCACTGGTAACTGAAGTTTTTAAGCCGGGAAATGCAATGGGATTGATTCCCTTCTGCACCAATTCTATAGCCTCACCGTCAAAATCAGTATACATGCGTTCCATAAAGATACGGGTTGCCTCAATTGCCAGCGGGCTGTCTACATAAACCTCAAATTCACCATGCCCCTTTATCATATGATCTTCTTTTATTTTTCGTATGAAGTAAAGCAATTCCTGTGTTCTTCCTACTGCGAAAGATGGTATGATTACATTTCCGCCCCTGTCAAAAGTCTCCTGAATCACATTACTCAAGTCTGTTATATAATCTGCTCTCTCACCATGACTGCGGTCACCGTAAGTAGATTCCATCACCACATAATCAGCCTCTTTTATATACTGCGGATCCCGGATCAATGGTTGATCCTTATTTCCAATATCACCTGAAAAAACAATCTTTTTCTCCACATCCTGTTCCCGAATCCATACTTCTATGGAGGAGGAACCAAGTAAATGCCCTGCATCCACAAAACGAATCCGTATACCATCAGCAAGTCTGATCTCTTTTTCATAAGGAAAACCTACAAAACGCCGGATTGCCCCGTCTGCGTCAGCCATATTATAGAGAGGCTCTATTTCCTCTTTTCCTGCCCTTCTTGCTTTCCGGTTCTTCCACTCCGCTTCGTTCATCTGAATATGGGCGCTGTCCCTCAGCATGATCTCACACAATTTTCCGGTAGCTTCCGTAGCATAGATCTGTCCCCGGAATCCCTGTTGATATAACAGCGGTAATTTTCCGGAATGATCTATATGAGCATGCGTCAGCAGCACCATATCAATCCTGCTCATCGGCACCGGAATTTCCTGATTTACATACAGATCTCCCCCTTGTTCCATCCCGCAGTCGATTAAAATATGTTTTTCACAAGCTTCCAGATAAAAACAACTCCCGGTCACCTCATGGGTGCCTCCTAAAAATGTCAATCGCATAGAATTCCCTCTTCTATTTCTAATTCTAGTGTGGCGTTAGTATGCCCCGCCGTACTTGTGTGAGCGGATTCTCACCACTTATGAAAGCGCATGTCTTATCTTCGATTGAGATAATCAATCCGTAAGCGGATCCAGATACGTAACAAATATATTCCCGGCTTCTTCAAACATTTCTGTACTGTCATCCATACCATAATATTTCAGTTCTTCTTCACCCTGATATAGAAGACGCGTATTTAAATCATCATATCCTCCAATGATCACTACGCCATCTTTGGTCATTGCCATTACGGGGAGTCCTTCACTTACATAATAAAGTACCATTTCCAGTGTACAGCCGCTCAAGTCCAGGACTTTTTTATCCAGAGCCGACTGGAGTTTGTTCACATCCATATCATATTGCAAAACAGCCTCCGGAAAACTTTTTACGTCCAGATCAATCTTGGCCTTCGTATTTCCACGTTCCCAAATAGTCTGCTGTGTCTGATCCACTACAACTCCAACCATTTCATCAGCCCTCTTTATCGCCGTATTGACTGATGTGTAGATGCTGTCCAGCTTACCTTTGGCATACACATAATAAACATCCCTTTTTTCTTCCTGCGTGGACAGAACGATCACTCTGGAACCTTCAAAAATAGCTTCACGGCCTCTAACCAACTGTAAAGCACTGCCGGCTTTCAGCGTTTTACCCACACGTAAAACAGTTTCTGTCCGTTTCCGATCTGTAATCTGTGTTGACACGCCATAGGAGGTCTCCTCATCTGCCACGCTGTTGACAATATGGTCACCTGTTGTTTCTGAGAAAATCAATCCATTTTTTATTAAACGGGTAAGTGACATTACTTTATCTTCAATCACTGCCTCTTTTACATAGATTCCTTCAGGTGCATATTCCTTAACGGTTTCTCCCCCGGAATTTACAATCATAATTTTCTTCATTGGAAACAGTTCATTTCCTTCATGCTCAGCGTTAATATCTGAAAAATCAGCGATTCCATATACCAGGTCTTCATCTATAAAGCCTATGGGACGGATACGCTCATTTTCCTTGCAGGATATGGTACGTACTTCTCTCGTATCCAGGTCCATAATATTTATGGTTTTAGAATTAAATGCCTGATTATCCTGTAGCCATGCAAATTGCTTCCCTGAGCCTGAGCTTGCATGACAGCCTGTTTCGATATCAGAGAGCATCGTTTCAACCTGACGGGTTTGCATGTCTATACTATATACCTGCCTGTCTATCATGATATAGAAAGCATCTCTATTCTCCGTCACATAAGAAAGGGAATCAACATCCTCTTTTAATAAAGCATAAGATTGCTGCGTATCCACAAACAGACATTCATTGATGCTGCCCGATGCGATATCAAAATAGTAAACTGCCACCCCGGATTCGCCTTCATGCCTTCCCCGGTTCATATACCCGCATACCAGAAAATACATATTGCCGAGAGGATCAATATTGATAATCGAAATTTCATTTTGATTGCAGGTATCCCTGGCATCCGATCCTGTACTTTGCGGGAAACTGAATACCTGTGTGATGATACCTTCGGATACGTTATACATCCATAGCGCACCTTCTTGTATGAAGGCAAAAAAATTTTTATCCAAATCATTTTTATAGGAAACATTTTTCCCTGCGATACCCAGATTTATTCCTTTTTCCGTCACCACATCATGCTCCGGATTAAAAATTTCTCTGGTATTACGCTCAAAATTTAATAACATAATACGTGTATCGGTATAACGCAGGCGATAATATTCGGACACATTGTAATACTCTACTGCACCGTCATCTCCGCTTGCTGATATCATATATTCCAAAACAATGGTAGCCGTCGTGGCATTCAATTCTTTTATGCTTGGAGTCGGCCTGTAGTAGATCTGCGGATTCAGCTCTCCCCAGCTCAGCTGCTCTGCCCCACACTTAATATCCATATATGCAAGTGTTGTATCATCAGCAGTTCCATCCGGCTCAATATACTCACCTATCTCTTTGCTTTTATTTAAACACCGCTCATAAAAACCGACCGCAAAATCTAAATATTCCTTTGCATGAAGTCCATCCTGATAGATGATCCTGGTGTAGTAGTAGATATCCCGGCTCCCGGCCGTTACCTGGATTTTCAAAATATACTCCGTATTGATCAGCATCTTATTCTGCATTTCAAGAGTCGCATTTATATAAGCTTCTTCTTCCTGCATTTTGTTAACTTTTGTCTTTTCCAGAGATTTTGTCCCATCAGAACTCAATACCTCAAAGGAAATTCCATTGATTTTATTCTGAAAAGGCTGAATCTGGATATTTAATATCCGGTCGCCTTCCAACGGCGTCAGGCTGTCACGCATTGCCGTTACATCCATCTCATTTTTATACCCATGCAGACAATTCAGCTGTACACCCTCCGTAGTCATATAAACCAACGGAAATGTGGCTTCTGCCATATCTTCCAGCGTATCCGGTGTTCCCTGATTAATGAACTTCGCTATCACAAATACTGATATTATAAAAACCAGCACCAGTATTACGATCCTTATAATTATTTTCTTCATACTCCTTTATTCCTCATCCTGTTTCTTCAATAATTTACCAAGCAATGGTTCCACCCCTAATAGCTCCATACATGGCTCTAACTTTGCTTCTTTTCTTTTGTTAACTGTTTTCACCGCCCTGATTAAAATATTTTTTGGCGTATGCTCCATATCAATAAATTCTAATATCTGTACCTGATACCCTTCTTTTTCCAAAAATGCGCCTCTCAGAGCATCGGTGATTAATGCCGCCATACGCTCTTTAATCAGACCATAGCATAAAATCGGTTCCAGTATTTCGTTATGAATCTGAGCGTTCAGCTCATGCTGGCAGCAAGGTACCGATAGTATGATCTTTGCCCCCCATTTCACAGCCTTTTCCAGGGCATAATCAGTCGCAGTATCGCAGGCATGAAGTGTTACCACCATATCCACCCGGGTCACGCCTGTATAAGATGCGATATCGCCAACCAGAAATTCCAGCTTGTCATACCCATACCCGGCTGCCAGCCGTTTACAGTTATTTATGACATCTTCTTTCAGATCAAGACCGATAATACGAATATCGAAACCCTGCAATACTTTCAGGTAATAGTACATGGCAAAAGTCAAATAAGATTTCCCGCATCCAAAATCCAGAATCGTCAGCTCTTTCCCTATTTCTATTTGAGGAATCACATCTTCGATAAACTCCAGAAATCGGTTTATCTGGCGAAATTTATTATATTTTGCCTTTACAATCTTTCCTCCCGCAGTCATCACTCCCATATCAATCAGAAAAGGAACTGGTTGTCCTTCTTCTATAATATAGCGTTTTCTGCGGTTATGAGAGATATCGGCTGCCTCCAGTGACTGCTGCCGTATCTTTTTCTTTATCGTAAGTTTGCCCTTTTTGCTGACTAAAATTGTCACTGTCAGCTGCGTTGTTTCGATTTGTAATTGTTTAAAATCCTTTTGTATCCAGTCAGCTGCTTTTTCCAGCGTTTGCTCTCCGGTCAGGTTCGCATGGAACTCTTGCTTTCCCCTTTGTTCCGACGTCTGAAAAAGTAACTGTTCCCTATGACGGATGGGCCTTATTTTTATTTTGGATATATGATCCTTTTCTCTCGCACCACTCAGCACCATATGGATTAAATTATCATTTATACATTCTTTTAAAATCCGGGTTAATTCATTCATCATTATACCCTTCAGTAATTTATCATTTTCTAACATCTTAACATATCACCAATATTGGCGCAACATTTTTTCCTGTGCCTGTCAATGATATTATTTAATAAACGTATACATTAGTAAAAAAGTAAGCGTTTATTACAATTTTTTAAGCGTTTATTATTTTTTCGTAGATTTTCGTGAAAACCTGTTATAATGAAAAGCAATATCAAAGAAAAGAGGAAAATATATGAGGAAAAAACTCAAACAATTATTAGTAATCATTATGACAGCATGTATCTTGTTCACATCCATGTCGTGGGATGGATTGGCAATTGATGCTGCAGAAGTAGCAACCATGCAACAGCCTAAAAAAAACTCTTCGTCGAAAAAGAATATTACAATGAAGGTGCTGTATATCTCAAAGAAAAAAATAAAACTTAAATTTACGAATAAAGGTAGTCAGAATTTTTATTATTACCCGTACTTTATATTGGAAAAACGTGTAAAAGGAAAGTGGAAAAAAGTGAAGTTCAAAAAAGATGCTATGTTCGCAAAAACTGCCTTTGTGCCAGGTAATAGTAGCTGGACAATAAAGATTATTTGGAAACAATATTTTGACAAGAATCTCTCTAAAGGGAAATACAAAATAAAATTGGTTCATAATAAAGTTTTTAAGGTTAAATAGCTATCGACTTCAATTAATCATCAACGGTTAGTAAAAAATTATAAAATTACTATTTTCATTCAGAGCCGGGCTTTCCCGGCTCTGTTTTTTCGTTTTGGGATCATTGATCGCCAGGATGAGGTTCATCATGAAATTAAATGTTTTTGAAAACCAGCCAGGAACACCTGCCAAAAAGGCATTACAAGGCAACTTTTCAATCGCCCTGCAACACCCTCCGATCATAATATCCATTTTACAGAATAAACAAAACAGAAATCTAACACCACCGTCCGCAGCAGTTACGAAAACGGCAGCGTCTCCGAAACATTTCATTCAGAAACAAAACATCTATCATATCTCCCAGCCAATTTTTATTCGGCGGAAAACGGCGGCTTTTCTCCCAGTTCATTCCATAGACTTCATCCTCATTTTCTTCTTCTGCTTCAAGATCATAATTGTCTTTTACATTATCATAGATATCATTTCTGATTTTCATAAGCATATTGACATCAGGATGTTCATCGAACATAAAACTCCCCTCGTACTCCAGCTTATCACATTCTTCTTCTACTAATGTCAGTATCTGTCTGGCTGCTTCCGGATACATTTCTTTAATCCGGTCCATATCCAATTCGTTTTCCTGCTCTTCCATAAGCATTTGTGGATATCCGTACATTTGATAATAAGGAGTAGGTGCCGGAGTCTGCTCCTGCGCTGACGAAGAACTGAAATTATATGGCTGCCCTGCCATCTGATTATTGAAAGGCTGCCTCATCATCTGATTATCGTATGGTCCCCCGGGCATCTGACCACCGAATGGCTGCCCTGGCATTTGACCACCAAATGGCTGCCCTGGCATTTGACCTCCAAATGGCTCCCCGGGCATCTGACCACCAAATGACCCTCCCGGCATCTGACCGCTAAACGGTTCCCCTATCATCTGACCGCCAAATGATCCTCCCGGCATCTGACCGCTGAATGGTTCCCCTATCATCTGATCATTGTATTGCTGCTGCATCATACTCTCGCTTAAATATGGTTCTATCTTTGGCTCATTAAAGGTCTGTTTCCTCTGATTACAGTATTGGCAGCGTCTATAGTCTCCATAGTTTTCCATAAACATGGACTCCTTTATCGAAAAGACATTTATACATTATATGGAGAAAATACAAAAAGGATACATCACATCTAATAATCCAGGCCAACGATAGGAATCGCCGCATATACCCGGGTCTCGTCATTGCTCTCACTATAATACATGGCAATATTAATATTTACCGCCTGGCCATCCTGCAGTTCATATTCCGAAAAGTAAGGAGTATAGGCATATATCGTATATAACCTCATATCTCTATTTTCCGATACGATATTGGCTCCTAACTGTTCAAGCATTTTGTCTGCAATGCTGTTACGCTCTTCCAAAGTGAGCTTACCGGGATAACTGCCAATAATATTCGCAGAGCTTCTGCTGTTAGCACTGTATGGGCTTAAAATACTGTCTAATTTTTTGCGGTAGCCTATTGCATTTTCAGGAGTGCTCTTCATTTCTATATTGACGATCATGTATTGCTTCGCAGGCATTTCTGTCGTTTTCTTCACCGTGATAAAACGCAGCGTAGTCGCAGCCTGGCTTGTCTCCTTCACCAGTCTGGTTTCATCTTTTGTATCCCCATATTTTCTGGTGATTCTCAAATCATCTGTTATGCCAAGTTCTTCTGCAATCTGATACAAAAACAATTCACGTTCTTCCAATTTCAGAAAATCATTCTTATACACTCCATAATATTCTACGATACTGCTCTGCTCTTCTTCTCCTACTTCCGCAAAAACTTCTGTTATGACCTTATCTTCCTCATACTGCTTACCCCGTACCAGCTGCATCCCCGCCAACAGCCACAGCAAAAAAAGGCAGCTTATCCAAACTTTTTTCATAAAGATCCCTCCATCTAGTTATCTATAAGTCTAACCAAACAGAGGGGCTCTATACTTTTATTTTGTAATTTTTGCCTTTTTACTCAATCCTTTTCCCTTAAAAAGTGTCTTATATGCAGACAATTTTGATTTCGGTACTATTATCTTCACATTCGCATTTGTTCTTGTAAATGCTTTCTTTCCAACGCTGCTGAGGCCTGTTGTTTTAATAATAATATTTTTCAACTTTCCGGTCCCGAAAAATGCGCCGGCACCTATCTTCTTCACATTCTTTCCGACCGTCACTTTCTCCAGCTTCTTCAAATTCTTAAATGCATTCTTGTTTATTTCCGTCACCTTATAAGTATATTTCCCAATCACAACTGTCGCCGGAATCACTACAATCTTATTCGTTTTCTTCACAACTGCCGTCACTTTCACAGTCTTACTTTTTGCTGAGTCATTAGTAACCGTATATTTCAGGTTTCCTTTGCTGTAAGTTTTTCCTTTCGCCGCAATGATATAAAAATTCTTCTTTACGGATCCTGTATAACTTCCTTTACCTGTAATTGTGATTACCGCAGTGCCCGGGTTTGTATTATTACTATAAGCAGCCGTGTAATCAGTACCGTTTTTAAGTGTCTTCGTACCATCTGTTATGGTAATGGCAGGCTGCAGTGCCTTTCCCGTATGCTTCTGATCTGCGATTCCGGCGAATTTCAGAGTGCCGATGCTCACTGTATTCTTTTTAAATCTGGCTTCATAGTTGACAGTATCTGCTGATTCCACGGTGAACGTATATGAGAGTTCTTTAGAAATCGCAGTATTTGTTCCTTTCAGATACCATCCTTCAAATGAATATCCCGCAGCCGGTGCCGCCGTTAAAGTCGCTTTCCCGCCAATCAGATATTGGCCTGCTCCCGTAACCGTCCCGCCGTTCCCGGGATTCTTCTCTATATTTACAGTGCCATATGCTCTTGTATGGGGACCTGATCCAACGGTATCTACGGAATCGTTCACAATATCAATCCCATCCAATGTCAATACACCGCTCACAACCTGTACCTTCAGCACATGATTATCATTCGTCAATCCCCGCAGCCAGTAAATATTCTCACGGTAATCTGTCTTAGCCGTTGTATAGTTCAATTCTACAGGACTATCGTCAACATATACATTCAATACCACGCTGTCGCTGGCTCCAAACAAATTGATGCCTGTCCCGTAGAATGGCAGTATAAAATAAGAATCCTCTTTTGTACATGCAGGATTATCATATATGCTGAAACCAGCTACACTTGTAAATCCGTTTGTCGGTACAATTCTGACCGTGTGAGTACCATATGCAAGATTCTCTGCACTATAACGGAGATTATCCGATACTGTTGTATCGAACTGAATGGTGCCATGCTTCACATCGTCTATATAGATATCGGCAGCAGCTCCCGAATCCTGCCTGTTGCCATAGAAAGCAAAGCTTGCCCCTTCAAACACCAATTCACAATAAGAATTTCCGGTCGTACCGGCCCATGAATTATCTTCGTTAGATCCCCAGTTCGCATCTTCTCTGTAATAATAAATTTTATTCAGTTCACCCCGGGTATCGGTTCTGTCTGAATGAGATATCACCTGCGTTCCGGAGCCATCCGATGTATGCGAGGTCCTGTTATAAGCAGCATATCCGATCTGATTGTAATTCCAATTATAAATTCCCCTGTATTGGATGCGGTCACTGGTGTCATCCAGCTTCTCGGAGTAAGCTTCATAGCCGTTTATCGGAAGCACCTCCAGATTGTCATACCGGGTATTATGATATCCACTCATAATCGTAATTCTTCCACTCATAACCGGTGAGGAGGTATCTGTATAAACATCCAGCACTTCACCGTCCACATAAGCCGTAATTTGATTTTCTCTGGCTTCCAATGCCATTGTATGCCATTTTGCATTGTCAAACCCCGTAATCGTTCCGCTTCGCTTTGACTGGTCATTTTTCAACAGCTGATACGAGCCATCGGCAAAAATTTTCAATCCATATGCGGCGTCATCACTGCTGTCCCTGCTTACCACCTGCCGGACTCCTATGCCGGCATAATTTGCTTCTCCACTTGTCGTATCTGATAAATCGTGCTTAAATTCAATCTGTGCTTTATAATTTACCCACCGGTAATCTCCCAGGTAGGTTATTGGCTTTATATTGGTCGTTTTTCCGGTTCCCGGATTCACACTGTCCCATACATCCCATTCACAGCCTTTTATGTCTGCCGTGATCACCTGAGTAAGAGTATGATTTCCATCGTCAGACTCCTGTACTTCAAACGCACCTCTTTGATCGGTGGTATATCTGGGAGTCCCGCCTCTTCTTTCCAGGTAGGTACGGCCATCTTCATCTATCGGATATTCCGTATAATCAAAATCATCCTTATATGGCAATTCCAGGACGGCATCTGTTTCATAAGCGTCATTCCCTCCACCGGTATAGGAAGTTCCGGTATTCAGGGTCGTGACCGTTACCATAGCGCAGGGTTCTACCGTAAGATTGAACGTATAATTTCCTCCTGCTGCCGTCGGAGTAATGGTACCGATATTCTGTAACCAGTTGTCGTCAAGTGCCTGTCCTTCCTCCGGTCCTTTTGTCTCCCAAACCTGCAGCTTATCCCCGGATGTCAGCAGATTCTTCACCGTTACTTCATAAGTCCTGATATCGGAAGAATTGTTTACAAAAATCATAGAATAATCATCCGTATCCGGGTCTCTTAATGTCAAATAGTTATTGGTGCTGCCATTGATTCCATTGCTATAACAACCGCCGTCATCATTGGCTCCGTCGCCATAGCAGGCTCCTTCAATATATTCCCATCCCACTTGTGCATACTGCATAAAATGACGCACAATCTGTATGCCGGCATCTGCCTCATAGTATCCGGACCATGGGTAAAAAGCTCCGATCAAATGTTTCGGACTATACTGTATACCTTGATAAAATGCGCCGATTGCAGGCTGAAATTCATATCTGGTCATATGCGCCGGATTATCACCCGATGCTGCAAACTTGTACATGTTAATGAAACGCGCGGCAACATCCAGAACACTTCCATTGCCTCCCAAACCACCCATTTCCGGCTGTGCGTTAATTCTATCTTCAGCATTGATCTGCGGCGCTACCGCTTCCCCATACCATACCTCTTTCCCATGTTGCAGATTTACCTGCGTAAGTGATGCATTTCCCTTTGCGCTGTAATGGTCACTGATTACATCAACCGCTTCCATAAGTTCCGGATCATTCAGCATTGCTTTCGCAAAAGCCTCACTTTGACTATGTGTATCCGCTGCCACGATCTTTATTTCGCTATAGTCATAAAGAGCGTCCGGTTGAGAAGCTGCCGCTTTTAGCTGCTGTACAAAATATTTGATCCAGGTATAATTTTTTTCATAATATTGCCTTACTTCATTCACACCGGGACTTATATAATCTAATTTCAATCCATATTCTTCATATACAGCATCAATGGTTTCTTTATACCACTTAAAACGGGCTTCATTATCGTCCTTAGTCCAATTGGGTTCTCCCCATCTCAGAGCATCCACTGTGACATCAGGATTGATTCTTTTTGCATCTGCCGCAAAATGCCATCCGGCACCCCGTAACACATTTGCTTCTTCCTCTTCCGTACGTTTCGTTGCAGGCTCCGTTCCTGAAGAAGTATTTACATCTGCACCCAGTTCTACCTTCACATGATTTAAGCCCGCCCCCTCTGCCGGGTCAAACAAGAGCTTCATCATTTCCCAATATTCCTCAGGCCATTCTTCCTTGTAATCCATCAGGAGACGGGAAGAATTGTTACATGTAACTGCTCCAAATCCTTTAAATGTGTTAATGGCATTCCCATCCGTATTCCGCTGAACATCATTCCCGTCCACAGTGATGAGTGTGCTCTGTACACTCCTTACGGTCTGTTCCTCACCTGCTTCTTTCGCTGCCATAGCGGTACTTGGCAGCAACAGTGCCAGCGTCAGCAATCCCGCTGTGATGCTCTTCAAAATACTTTTTCCTGATTTTCTCATTTTTATCTTCTCTTCCTCCAATCTTACTTTTATTAACGATACCATATACAAAATCAAAATTCCATTAATTATTTATCTATTTAATTCGTATTTTTATGTTTTTTCGTAAATCCTTTCGTCTCTGTAAATAAAAGTAGCAGGAGTCTCCCCTGCCAAAGTTTGACTCCTGCCACAGGCACACATAAAGACCTAAAGTCACTATGCATACTTATGATAATTTTATCTGGCGATTTTTGCAATCATCTTCCTTATTCACAGACCACTCTTAAACATTATCTCTGACGATAATGCCCAAGAGGCTTTCTACCTTCTAACAATTATCCAGTCCGATCTCCAGCAATTATATGTTCGAGACCAAAGCCTTTTTTGTTTAACTCCTTTATACACTCTTTCAACCCATGTAGTTTGTTCCGCTCTTGTAGAAATTTGATCTGTTTGAGTTTCACTCGTAACTACCTCCTGTATTTCAGCAGCATAACCAGGAATAGAAAATGTAACACATATAAGTATTGCTACGCCAATTCCTAATTTCATTATACCTCCCCTTCTCATTTCACTTCACCTCCCTCCTTATGATCTTCAATTTATTATATGGTGAATCACCTAACTCCTCACGAGTAAGAGTACGATAATATTCATTATCAACAAATAATTCTGGAATCCCATCTTCACCTATTACTATGTATGAATTATCTTCTGACACTTCCACATATCCTTCTATATTTTCAACAGGCGGTAAATAATCCGGTTGTACTATAACCAAATATGAAGCTATAAAAATAAATGCTGTCAAAATAAGACTTAATCTCATGACATGTTTTCCTGTATCAGAGCTTTCATTCAATACTACCTGAAACCTCTGTTTTGTAAACTTAGGTATTTCAAGACTAACTAAGGCTGGAATGCTAATCAAGGGATTCGATAACTCTAATTTGCATTGCTTCATCGTTTCTAAAATTGTACTCAGATAATTCACCCGCTCTTCACTGTTCATATCCTTTGTAATAGCTCTATCGCACCTTAATTCAAGCACATTATTCAGCTCTTCTTGAAATCCACATACAATCGGATTCCACCAAAAAATAGCTCTAATAAAAATATATAAAATTTTTATCGCGGTATCCCGTCCTTTTATATGTTGAAGTTCATGTTCAATAACCATCTTCAATTGATCATCCGAAATCGTTAATTCCGGGATATAAATATAAGCTTTGCGAAATCCAAAAACTTTAGGAACATCAATGTCGGGTGATACAAACACACGAATCATTTGATTCTTAAAGTATTTTTTTAATACTCTACGAACCTGTTCATTTTCAACAACATGACAGGCCTTCACACTTTTTATTCCCATAGTAAAATTATACAATATTCTGCCCGCTGAAACTACTGCGCCGGTTCCCCATGCAGCTATTACTAATATACCTATCGTAATTTTGTTCCAAATGGAAATATTAAGTACCTCTTGCATGATTGGCAGCACCGTTGTCGACGAAATAACAAACGCATAAGAAAGATCCAGTGGTAACAGAATTCTAATAATTGAAAGTGTTGTTAAACATAGCAAAACAATTATACTGCTCTTAACCAGAAATTCAGTATTATTACGTAAACACTTTATTGCAAATAATCCAACGCTGAAAAAGAAAATCGCACTTAACAACGAATACCCACTCACGCCATCTCTCTCCCTGCCTATTCTAATTCCTGTTTCTTTTTATTTAAAAGTGATTCCAGTTCTTCTATGATTTCTTCAGAAATATCATTACTCTTAAATAACGCTGAAAATAAATCAGGAATACTTGCTTTTCTCGCCATTGCAGCCAACAAATCCGTATAATACTGTTCTCCTGATTCAGAGGTTTCGAATGTTCGCCCATATCCTTTTCCTGTCCGGATAAATCCAGCCTCCTGAATTGCTCCTTTTTTCAATAAACTGTTGATTAAAATATGAATAGAACTATCTTTCCATGTTTTATCCACAGATAGTTTTACAATATCCGCACTCGTAAGCGGACGCCCTTCCTTCCATAACAGCTCCATAATTTCAAGTTCATTTTTTGTTAATTCCAATTTATCCCCTCCTAAATTTCAACATAGATATGGTTATATGTTCTTATTTGAATCATTATCACTATAACGATTTATCTTTATATGATTATATAATAATATTTTTATGACGCCTTGTCAATATTATTTTAAGCAAACGATTAAAGAGCGTTGCCCTGTTTGCGTAAAGCATATTGCCTCCCATAGTGGCGTCCTAATTGCCAATATATATAAAGCATCAGAACTTTCCTGATAAAGTAAAAGAAGTGCCCCCTTCTGCCTAAAGCAGACGGAACACTCCATTAAATATATCTTATTCATTAATCTTATACAATCTACATTTTAAACCGATATCCAACCCCCCAGATTGTTTCAATATACTGTGGTTTTGCCGTATTATACTCGATTTTTTCCCGTATCTTCTTGATATGCACCGTAACAGTCGCAATATCCCCAATCGATTCCATATCCCAAATCTTACTGAACAATTCTTCTTTGGTAAATACATGATTCGGATTCTGCGCAAGGAAAGTGAGTAAATCAAATTCTTTGGTAGTAAAGGTCTTTTCTTCCCCATCCACCCATACGCGCCTGGCAGTCTTATCGATTTTAATGCCGCGGATCTCAATGATTTCGTTTTCCTGGACGTTGGTGCTTACCAGCCGTTCATACCTTGACATGTGTGCTTTTACCCGCGCAGTCAGTTCACTGGGGCTGAAAGGTTTTGTCATGTAATCATCCGCGCCCAGACCCAGCCCGCGAATCTTATCAATATCATCTTTCTTCGCCGAAACCATAAGAATTGGCGTGTTTTTATGATTACGAATTTCCTTACAGATCTCAAATCCATCCGCACCGGGAAGCATCAGATCCAATATAAAAAGGTCAAACTCTTCTTCCAGTGCCCGTTTCAATCCCACATCACCACGGTTTTCTATTTCTACTTCAAAACCGCTCAATTCCAAATAGTCTTTCTCTAAATCCGCAATGCTTTCCTCATCTTCAATAATAAGAATCTTACTCATCGGTTGGTACCTCCTGATATTTTCTTAGCACAAAGTACATGACTGTCCCTGCGTCCAATTTACTGCTTGCCCATATTTTCCCTCCATGGTCTTCAATTACTTTTTTTACAATCGATAATCCGATTCCGCTGCCGCCCTTGGAGGAATTTCTGGATGCGTCAGTCCGATAAAACCTGTCAAAGATAAATGGCAGATCTTTTGCAGCAATTCCCCTGCCATTGTCTTCTATTTCTACCTGAATAAAATCTCCCACATCTTTCACGCGGATGCTGATATAGCCTTTCGGTTTATCCAGATATTTTACAGAGTTACTTATAATATTGTTGATTACCCGTTTAATCTGCTCGGCATCTGCAATCACCTGCGTATCCCTGTCTGCATAATTAAAATATGAAACTTCGATATTTTTAGATTCCAGTTCCAAGCCCACTTCCTCAATGCAGTCATCAAAATAATTTGTGACATTGATTTTACTGAATGTATACGGGATACGGTTGGTATCGATCTTGGAATAAAAAGTCAATTCATTAATCAGGCGGTCCATCTCATTGGCTTTATTATAAATGGTACGGATATATTTGTCCATTTTTTCCGGTGTGTCTGCCACCCCGTCCATAATTCCTTCCACATAACCCTTTACCGCAGTTATGGGAGTCTTTAAGTCATGGGAAATATTGCTGATCAGCTCCTTGTTCTCCCGGTCGTACTCTATCTTTTCATCTGAAGTTTCCCTGAGCCGCTGACGCATTTCCTCAAAGTCCTGACATAACTCACTAAATTCATCATCTCCCTGTACATCCAGCACAAAATTCAGATCTCCGACCTTGATGTGCTGCGTGGCTTCTTTCAGTTTTTTCAACGGCGAATTTATGCCCGCATAAATCCACATCGTCAGCACGCCCGCCGTCAACACCAGAATCAATATAATGGCAATTACCAGATCCCGGATCAATGTCTGTACCTGCGGTATTGTATTACCGGTACGGGTAATGATAAATACACGTCCTTTCGTCCCGTCCGAAAAGTCTAAATCTAACTTTTTAACAAAAGACTTTACATCTTCTCCAATATAAATGCCGCTGTCGGCCGCATTGTTGATTTCCCCATATGCCGGAAGTTCTTTAAATAAATTATTCACATCCTCTTGTGTTCCCACATAATACAGGTTATCCTCTTTTAGCAGAAGCAGATAAGAATATTGGGATTTCAGTAATTCGTTTACCGATTCCAAATATTCTTGATTCAAGAACTCATCTGCATTCTCATCTGCCTGTTTTCGCAGTTGTTCATAATTACTTTTTGTTGACTTGTTGATAATCTGCAGGGAATTGGATAATGACTCGTATGTCACATCTGTAATCCCATATTTTTCTTCGATAGCACTTATTTGATACCGGCTAAAACCAAACAGTGCCAGGCTTGTCATAACAACCGGAACGCAGATAATAACAAAGAAAGCAATAATAAGCCTTGTTCTTAGTTTCATGAATAAATCTCCTGCACTTTACAAATGTTTATGTGTCACATTATAACATAAGTATACTGGTTTTTCACCTAAACAAATCAAGATGTTTATAAACTTTTCATAAAACATAGAATCATAATTATGCTTTATAGTAAATATTTCCTAAATTCCTCTGCTTTATCTAATTTTTCCCAGGGCAAATCCAAATCATTACGGCCAAAATGTCCATATGCTGCTGTCTGTTTGTATATCGGACGGCGCAGATCCAGCATTTTTATAATACCTGCAGGACGTAAGTCAAAATTCTCTCTAACGATTTCTACTAATTTTTGATCTGAAAGCTTACCGGTTCCAAAGGTATCTACCATAACAGATGTAGGTCTTGCTACTCCAATCGCATAGGAAAGCTGAATTTCACATGCATCTGCTAATCCGGCAGCCACTATATTTTTTGCGGCATAACGGGCCGCATACGCAGCCGAGCGGTCTACCTTGGTACAATCCTTTCCGGAAAATGCACCGCCGCCATGCCTTGCATACCCGCCATACGTGTCTACGATGATTTTGCGTCCTGTCAGGCCACTGTCTCCGTGAGGACCGCCGATGACAAAACGTCCTGTGGGATTAATAAAGAATTTCGTATTTTCATCCAACATTTCTGCCGGCAGTATCACATCAAATATATATTTTCGGATATCTTCATGAATTTGTTCCTGCGTCACATCCGGATCGTGCTGGGTGGATAACACTACCGCATCCAGCCGGAACGGCTTTCCATTTTCGTCATATTCCACACTGACCTGCGTCTTCCCATCAGGACGCAAATAGGGTAAAGTCCCGTCTTTTCGGATTTTCGTTAATTGACGGGCAAGTTTATGGGCAAGGGAAATCGGATAAGGCATATACTCTTCAGTCTCATTAGAAGCATAACCAAACATCATACCCTGGTCGCCTGCTCCTATTGCCTCGATTTCATCATATGTCATAGTATGCTCTTTTGCTTCCAGTGCCTTGTTTACACCCAGGGCAATGTCTGCGGACTGCTCGTCTATTGCCGTGGTTACACCACAGGTATCCGCATCAAATCCATATTTCCCACGTGTATAGCCAATTTCTCTCACGGTATCACGTACGACTTTCTGAATATCCACATAAGCATTTGTTGTAATTTCTCCCATCACCAGCACCATTCCGGTGGTAGTTACCGTTTCACAGGCTACACGGCTCATGGGATCCTGCGTAAGCAATGCATCTAAGATGGCATCTGAGATCTGGTCGCACATTTTGTCCGGATGTCCTTCAGTTACTGATTCGGATGTAAATAATCGTTTTTCCATAAAATCCTCCTTTGGATGGCTGTTCTTATATTTTCTCAATAAAGAGTCTGGTACTATTAGATAAAAAAAGACCGCTCTATAAGCGGACTTCCTAATCTGTATGATTGGCAAATCCTCTTATTGTTCGATTGCTCGCTCAGGTTGGCACCTTCCGATTTTCGGGGTTGCCGTGGTTTCACAGATCCTTTGTATCTCCACCACTCTGAATAAGAGAAAATATAATTTATTTTGTTGGTTCCTTAATAACATAACGCTTATTTATATATTCGTCAAGTACCCAAATATAAATGGTTAACCGACTCTTAACTTAAATTTCTGAATCTCCTTCTCACAGGAGACTTTCTCTATTTCCGCACCAAGGCTGGAGAGTTTCTCAGCAAAACACTCATAGCCCCGCTGAATATACACAATGTCATCTACGATCGTAATACCTTCCGCCGCCAGACCGGCAATCACAAGAGCGGCTCCCGCACGCAGATCAGGTGCACACACCCTGGCTCCGGTGAACTTATCCACACCGGTAATAATAGCCGTATTTCCTTCTACCTTTACCTCTGCTCCCATTCTGGCAAGTTCGTCAATATATTTAAATCTGTTTTCAAAAATACTTTCCGTTACAATGCTGGTTCCGGATGCCAATGCGAGTGCCACACCTATCTGGGGCTGCATATCCGTGGGATAACCCGGATAGGGAAGCGTCTTAACTTTTGTATTATTGAGACGTTTCGATGCCACTACTCTTACCGCATCGTCAAATTCTTCTACTTCGCAGCCGATCTCTACTAATTTTGCGGTCGTTGCTTCCAAATGCTTTGGAATCACATTCTTCACCATGATATCACCTTTCGTTGCCGCTGCCGCAAACATAAAGGTTCCCGCTTCTATCTGATCCGGAATAATCGAGTATTCCGTTTTATGTAATCTCTCAACGCCGCGGATACGAATAATATCCGTCCCCGCGCCTTTAATATTGGCACCCATACTGTTCAGGAAATTGGCTATATCTACTACATGAGGCTCCCTTGCACAGTTTTCAATAATCGTGCGCCCTTCTGCCAACGCTGCCGCCATCATAATATTGATGGTTGCTCCTACCGAAACAGTATCCAGGAAAATATCTGTTCCTCTTAATATATCCGCTTCTGCTACAATAGAACCATTGATAATTCTGACCTTGGCTCCCAGTGCTTTAAAACCTTTTAAATGTAAATCTATGGGTCTGCTGCCTATATTGCATCCCCCGGGAAGAGGAACTTCCGCCCTCCTGTATTTCCCCAGCAAGGCTCCTAATAAATAATAGGATGCCCGAATTTTATTAATATACTCATAATCAACACTTACTTCGCCAATCGTCGAACCATTGATCGCAACTTTATTTCTGTCGATCCTGTTTATTTTCGCTCCAATAACGCCAATCGCTTCCAGTAATACATTCACGTCCTGAACATCAGGAAGATTATCAACAATAACCGTCTCATCCGTCATAATTGCCGCTGCCAGAATACCCAGTGCAGCATTCTTCGCTCCACCAATCTCAACTTCCCCCACCAGTGGATTACCGCCTTTAATAATATACTGTTTCATATGACACCTCAATAATTTTATTTATACAAATTCCCTATTTTCAAAAGGCCGGAAACTCCGACCTTCTTCTATTTTTCCCCTTAATATCTAAGCTATATTATATCACATTCTTACCTTTTGTAAACAAAAATTAATATTTCAGTAGTTTTCCCCACATTTTGGCAGACTTACCTGCAATGCAAAATAATATTCTATGCAAATCTTACAATCTCGGTATAGTATATTACGAATTTATGTCTTTTTTACTCTTGTGCTCCCCTAAAGGGGCATTCTATTGTTTTGTTATATCTATGCATTTCTTACCAATTTATCGCATATGCTGTTTACAAAGTTCTCACAGGTGACCCCTATGCCAAAATCCAAGATTTTATTTTTTCTTAAACTTGCATTGATCCCCGCAGCACTATTTTTAATATTTTCTATTTTAAATTATTCCAGCAATAAGTCCTTTACAAACTATACACACCAGATGTTTCTATCCGAAGTTACTAAAAATACCCTGAATCTGCATTATACCTTGTCTGATCCCGCTGCATATGGCATCGAAGACTATGAAGTCACCCTTGGAGATTCAGATGTTTCCTCCATACTGGAAGAAACTATGCTGCTGGAAAATTATAAAAATAAGCTGGACCGGTTTTCCTACAACCGCTTATCAAAACCGAATCAGCTGACCTACGATATATTATCCCTGTATTTAAAAAATCAAAGCAGTGCCAAAGATTTCTATCTCTATGCAGAGCCTTTGGGATCAACAACCGGTACGCAAGCCCAGCTTCCTGTGCTATTTGCAGAATATACATTTAATGACCGGGCAGATGTTGACGAATACCTTTCTCTGCTTTCTCAAACAGACACCTATTATGAATCCATCTTAGGTTACGAGCAGGCAAAATCCCGGGAAGGACTTTTTATGAGCGACCCTGTTGCCGAGGAAATCATAGCGCAGTGCCGTTCTTTCATCGCCAATCCTGAAGACAATTTCCTGCTCTCTATTTTTGATGAAAAGGTAGATGCCTTGCCGGCCATCTCACAGGAAGAAGCGCAGAGTCTGAAAAATCAGAACCGTGACGCCGTCATGAATCATGTCATTCCTGCCTATCAGCTGCTGATTGACGGGCTGACGGAATTGAAGGGCAAAGGTTCCAATACGGGGGGGCTTTGCTATCTGGAGAACGGCAAAGCTTATTATGAATACCTGATACGTGCCAACACCGGTTCCTACGATTCTATTGAAACAATAGAGAAACGCCTGGAGCAGCAACTGGAAACCGACTTTAACGAACTGAGAAACCTGCTTATTCAAAATCCCAAAATCCTCAGTTCCAATACCGGGGAATTGTCGCTGTCATCCGAACCTACGGAAATACTGGCAGATCTTCAGGCTAAATTGTCCAGGGATTTTCCTGCTCCGCCAAATGTTTCTTACGAAGTAAAGTACGTTCACAAGTCACTGGAAGATTTCCTGAGTCCTGCCTTTTACCTGACGCCGCCTCTTGATAACCTGTCGCAGAACGTGATCTATATTAATCAAGCCTCCAACTATACTCCCCTGGAACTCTATACCACACTTGCTCACGAAGGTTATCCCGGACATCTATACCAGACGATATATTCCGGTTATGCGGGGTCGAATGAGGTGCGGAGTCTTCTTAACTTTGGGGGATATGTGGAAGGCTGGGCTACTTATGTTGAATTTTATTCTTATTCTCTGGCTGATACAGATGCTGATATTGCGGCATTGTACCGCCTGAACCGTTCCATTATGCTTGGTATTTCCAGCATACTGGATATTGCCATCCACTACCATGGCTACAGCCGGGCGGAAATCGCAGGTTATCTGTCTCAGTTGGGCTTTACGGATCCCGATACCGCTGATTCCATGTATAATGCGATCCTGGAAGCACCTGCAAATTATTTGAAGTATTATGTGGGGTGTTTAAGTTTTATGGATCTGAGAGATGCGGTGAAAGAAAAAGATGGAGATGCATTTGATTTAAAAGAATTCCATACGCAGGTACTGGAAATCGGTCCGGCGCCGTTTCCTGTTTTGTATAAATATATGGTGGGGTGATTTTTTGCAGATGGATGGGTAGAAAACAATAGCAGCAGTTAGTAAAACTAAGGGGTTTTACTCATCAATTAGAGGACGCCGGGAACCACCGCCAATCTTCTTATGCGAACCGGACTCCTTCGGCGGTGGTTCCCGGCTGTTTTTCTAAGGCGAATTGGTCTGCCATGTTGCTTTACGTTTTGATAAGTCTCTTAAGTTGACAAGGACGATATGTTTGTCGAGAATTAAAAGTTTAGGACAAATGCAAGACACTGCTATAAGCAACTATTTTGTTTCTTCCGGTATTTTTTGCCTCATATAGTGCCTTGTCTGCTTTACTGATAAAAGACTCAGGAGTGTCCTCTTCTTTAATAACGTCTGCGCATATTCCTATGCTGACGGTAAATCGAAATTCCGGAAAAAGATCAAAACGCAGATTTTCAATTTCTTTCATAATTCTTTCGCCTATTGAAAAAGCAATATTTTCATCACCGTGCGTTAAGAGGGCAACAAATTCCTCTCCGCCGTATCTGCATGATATATCGCCCTGACGCATATTGTTTTTTATTATCCCGGCAAACTTAGCTAATACTTCATCACCAAATGAGTGTCCATAAGTATCATTTACTTTTTTGAAATAATCTATATCAAAGAAAAGCAATGCAACTTTCTGACCTGAATTTTTGTGCCGTTCAAAATATATCCCGGCAGTTTCCAGGAAGCTTTGTCGGTTTGGAATATTGGTAAGACTGTCGGTAGTGGCCATTTTTTCGATTATTATATCGCTGTTTTCTTTCATTATCAATAAAAAGGCAGGGGCGCTGAAAATCATAATTAAGGTAAGAGAAATAAATGTAAGGGATTGGAATATATTGTTTGTAAAAATATGTACCGTCTCTATTGCCAGACTGTAACTTATTCTAGGAAGCAAAATAATAAGCAACGCAATATAATATAAGCCTACAATTTTCGTAAACTTACTGTTGTTCTTTTTATATAAAAGAACAACAGACGGCATTATTAATGTGGCAAACATTAGCGCAGAGGTAACCACAACCCTTAGATCAGGATTTTTAAAGATAATATCAATAGAATTAAAGATAATAACAGAGCTTATCAGAATTACTTTTAACATACGATATAGCTTTTTCGAGGTAATCCTGCTTAATTTAAGCATTAAGTAGCCATCCATATAGAGGCTTATGTACAATAACGTATTTCCAAGATTAGCCGATATAATATCCGGGATTGTCCCCCTGAAAAAGGTCAGCAAATAATAAATGGATTTTATAAACCTTGAATAATATAATAATTTTACATATTCCTTTTCATAACCACTTTTGCGCACGCTCTGATAAGAAAAAATTAATATAGCCGAAGTCAAATTACCCCAAAATAATATTCCAATAAGAGTTCTTACATCAAAGTTAATCAAATTAAAAAACATACTTTTTTCCCTCGAAAGTGCTTCCATTAACAGTTACTTATCTATCGTAAACAATCCTAATTAACGGTCTGATACTCCGCTATTATATCAGCGAAAGCCGGGAAAATCAATGGGTAAATGTCACTTATGTTTAATCTGCATATATTGAAAATTAAACTCTTTTTCTTTTGACGTTATAAATAAAGACCCGACAAATAATAATGTCGGGTCTTGACTGGTGAATGAAAGGCAAAGAATGATATTTTATTTAATTTTTACAATTTTTACGCCTTTTGGCCGTCCATCTTTTTTAAAGATCCCCTTATATTTACTAACTTGTTTTTTTGGAACTTTAATCTTTGCTTTTCCCGATATCGCCTTAAATGCATTTTTACCAACCGTCTTGATTTTCGATGAATTGATAGTTATCTTTTTAAGGATTCTGCATTTTGAAAAAGCTTCTTTTCCAATTGATGTAAGACCTTTTCCAACCTTGAGTGTTGTTAGTTTTTTGCAGTTATAGAAAGCTTTTGTTCTAATTTTTGTTACATTGTCTTTTATTGTAACTTTTCTTAGTTTCGTGCTATTTGCAAACGCCTTGTTTCCAACTTCTGTCACTTTAAAGACGTATCCTTTTAATGTAACAGTGTTTGGAATCGTTATTGTAGTATGCGTTTTTTTGCTCATGCCAATCACTTGTACTGTTCCATTTTTTTCATGTGATTTTAGCACTTTATATACCAGTTTTCCTACTGTATGTTTAGAGTTCACCGCCGGTACCGCCGGTTTTGATACGAGACCGTTTATTGCCTTTGTTAAAGTTGCGGTTGCTCCATCCACTTGTGCCTGCGTTGCATTTACATTGGTCGACACCTTCTTCGCTGCCGTCAGTGCCGTCTGCATTGCCGACCAGCTTGCCTGCGTATACGCTGACGCACTCTTGCTTTCCGCTTCCGTTATCTTTGCATTTAACGCTGCTTTGTCAACTGTGACCGGTTTTAGTTCGAGTCCGTTTATTGCTGTCGTTAAGGCTGTGAGGGCTCCATCCACCTGGGCCTGCGTTGCACTTACATTGTCCGACACCAGCTTCGCTGCCGTTAGTGCCGTCTGCATTGCCGACCAGCTTGAATCTGTATACGCTGACGCAGTCGTGTTTTCTGCTTCCTCTATCTTTGCATTCAAAGCTGCTTTGTCTACTATGACCGGTTTTAGTTCGAGTCCGTTTATTGCCGTCGTTAAGGCGGTCAGGGCTCCATCCACCTGGGCCTGCGTTGCGCTTGCATTGTTTGACACCGTCTTCGCCGCCGTCAGCGCCGTCTGCATTGCCGACCAGCTTGCCTGCGTATACTCTGACTCAGTCTTGCCTTCCGCTTCCGTTATCTTTGCGTTTAACGCTGCTTTGTCGACTATGATTGGTTTTAGTTCGAGTTCGTTTATTGCCGTCGTTAAGGCGGTCAGGGCTTCATCCACCTGGGTCTGCGTTGCGCTTGCATTGTCTGACACCGTCTTCGCCGCCGTCAGTGCCGTCTGCATTGCCGACCAGCTTGCATGCGTATACTCCGACTCAGTCTTGCCTTCCGCTTCCGTTATCTTTGCGTTTAACGCTGTTTTGTCGACTATGATTGGTTTCAGTTCGAGTCCGTTTATTGCCGTCGTTAAGGCGGTCAGGGCTTCATCTACCTGGGACTGCGTTGCGCTTGCATTGTCTGACACCGTCTTCGCCGCCGTCAGCGCCGTCTGCATTGCCGACCAGCTTGCCTGCGTATACTCCGACTCAGTCTTGCCTTCCGCTTCCGTTATCTTTGCGTTTAACGCTGTTTTGTCGACTATGATTGGTTTTAGTTCGAGTCCGTTTATTGCCGTCGTTAGGGCAGTCAGGGCTTCATCCACCTGAGCCTGCGTTGCGCTTGCATCGTCTGACACCGTCTTCGCCGCCGTCAGCGCCGTCTGCATTGCCGACCAGCTTGCCTGCGTATACTCCGACTCAGTCTTGCCTTCCGCTTCCGTTATCTTTTCATTTAACGCTGCTTTGTCTACTGTGCCTGATTTTGGTGTTACTGTTACGACACATTCTGCTTTCTTCGTATTGTTGCTGAACGAGGTCGCCGTAATCGTCACCTCACCCGGTGCCACTGCGGTTACCACTCCATTATCTACCGTTGCCACGGATTCGTCTGACGTACTCCACATCACTTCCTTGATTGTCGCATTGTCAGGAGCGGTCGTTGCCTTCAGGGTTCCCTTCGTTCCTGCGCTAAGCGAAAGGGTCGCTTTGTCCAGGGTAATTCCTGTTACCGGCTCCACCGTCACCGGATTGCGAATAGAAAACGCACTGTTGATCATTTCCGTGTTGCCACTGGTCAACTTCAGTACAAACGAACCATTCGTATAAGTAACATCAGCGTTTACACCGCTTATCAACTCATTTTCCAAAAGAGCTTCCTGAAGCATATCATCAATCTTCTCTTTGGCTTTTTGAGCCTTTTGTTCATCTGTAAGGGTATCCGCATTATTAAGAACCAGTACATCTCCTATTATGCCTGCCGCCAACTCCACAGATGTAACTCCCAGATGCAATTCATCAGACACGTTATATTGCTGGTTGGCAAACGGAATTCTGTACGTCTTGGCTTTCCCATCCTTTTCAAATCGCACGTAAGCTATGCCTGATAGCGATGTTGGCTTGGAAACTGTGACTTTCACACTCTTATCGCTCGCAGATGCCTCTATGTCCGGCACGCTTGTTAATCCTGTGGGAGGATCGACTTCATACATATCATATCCAACAATGCCGTTTTTGGCTGTGGATGCAAGCGGCCACGCTGGCAGCTCCATCTCATTTCCGTTGATGCGAATACTTATTTCCGGCATGATTGGACGTTCGATTTCTTTCTCTTCCGAACTGAATCCAAGACCGATTAAATTGAACAGATTACCGGTACCGCTGCCTTCCGCTACAAGGAAAACCGCATGTTTTCCATCCAAATTGTCAACAGCGTCCGAAACGTCAATCTGAAATCTTTGCGTTTCCTGTGCAGAGCCTGCCGGAACGACGATCTCGCCTATCTTCGTGCCATTCCACGTATCGTTGTCCCATGGACCATCCAGCCAGACGCTTACCTTAAAGCCGGCTGTCGTTATTGGCGTAAGGAATACGTTGAACTTCGTGTTATTGCCTGGTTTTGTTCCTTCAAAGGCTTTCAGTCCTTTTTTGTTTTCGTCAAGCCCTCCGAAACCGAAATACTTGTATCCTATTCTGGCGTTGTTCCTCACGTTTTCAATGGGCATGTGACTGTCCCATATATCATAGGAATCCTGCAGTGTGCCGCCATCAACATAAGACGCAATACCTGCGGAGTAATATTTATAAGGATCCAGACCGTACATATGGAATCCCTCTGAGGTTATTTCCATTCCTGTATATTCTCTTCCCTGGTTGTCCTTAGCCGTCCATGTGTTGTCCTCCGAATATGGATCATAGGCCTTAATAGTGACTTTTCCGCCTTCCGAAACCGGTTTCTCGTCCCAATCGATATTGGCCGGAGCCACTACCGCCTGACGGGCATTTCCAGATCCCCTTGGCGGTCTGTGGTAGAATACGTACCACTGATCGTTGATTTCCTGAAGGCCTCCATGGGTGTTGTGTCCCCATGTGCGGCCTATCAGTTCGGAACCTGTTTCATCCAGCACCGGTCCACGTGAGTCTACCAGGACGCCGCCGCTCTTCCATGGACCAAGCGGAGAGTCTCCGTAAGCGTAACGCAACGCAGAGTTTGTACTTCTCATTCCATAGTCAGGTCCTGAATATCCGCTGAATGTCAATACATATTTATTTCCGACCTTACGCATTGCGAAAGCCTCGAAATAATTGAATGATTCAAGGTCTTCCCCTTCAGCGACATAAGGATATTCAATGTCCGGTTTTCTAATTATACCGTAGTCGGAACTGCAAGGTATAAAATCTCTTATTCTCTGTTTTCCGGGTCTTACTGCCCACATATTATTCTGATCCAGCTCAGCCGCTTCTGCTTCCATCCATCCCCAGTATGCATATGCCCTGAAACCGATCTCATAGTCCGGATCGGCCGGATCGTCGATGTAGTCGATATATATGGCAGGGTCGAATCCGATATAACTTCCGGATACTACACCTGTTCCTGCCGCATTCATGTTGACGGGTGTAAAAGGTCCGAGTGGGCTGTCTGACTTGCACACCATCGATAACCTGTTGCTTCCGCGGCTGTGAGGGTACAGGTAGTATTCTTTGATCGTGCGTTCCCCATTCTCATCTCTTCTTCTGACTTCAATGAGATCAGGTGCATACATCAAATCCCACTGGTCTTCTATATTGTATGTAAAAATGGGACCTTCATCACGCCACTGGGTCAAGTCTTCTACCGGTGCAGACCAGGCCCTTATGTCCGGACCGCAATACTCATTACGTCTAAGGTCGTGAGAGCCGATAATGTATGCACGGTATTTCCCCGGATTATCAGGATCTTCAAAAACACGCGGTTCCCCATCCGGCAAATGCTCCCACAAGGGCAGATATGGATTGGCTTCTGTTGTTTTTTCCAGGATACTTCCTGTTACTGTTACGATACATTCCGCTCTCTTCGCAGGATTGGTTACCAACGTCGCTGTAATCATTACCGTTCCCGCCGTCACTGCTGTTACCACTCCATTGTCCACTGCTGCCACAGATGCGTTTGATGTGCTCCATTTCACGTTCTTATTCGTTGCATTTGCAGGCGTAACGGTTTCTGCCAGTGTATTTTTTGTTCCTGCCACCATGGAAAGCTCAGTTCTGTCCAATGTGACTCCTGTTGCCGCTACTTTTTCCGTGGTTACCGTTACGGTACATTCCGCTTTCTTCGCAGGGTCGCCGGTCGAAGTCGCCGTAATCGTCGCCGTTCCCGCTGCCACCGCAGTTACCACTCCATCGACCACTGTTGCCACGGATGCACTTGACGTACTCCATGTCACGTTCTTATTCGTCGCATTTGCAGGTTGGATGGTCGCCTTCAGCGTACCTGTAACTCCCGGCTCTAACGAAAGCGCCTGGGAATTCAGAGTAATACCGGTCACCGGTATCTCATTTACTGTTACGGTACATTCCGCTTTTATCGTATTGTCGCCGATCGAGGTCGCCGTAATCGTCGCCGTTCCCGCTGCCACTGCGGTTACCATTCCATTGTTGTCCACCCTTGCCACGGATGCGTTCGACGTACTCCATGTCACGCCCTTTCTTGTCGCATCATCCGGAAGAACGGTTGCCGTCAGTTCCTCTTTCGCTCCTATCGTTAAGGAAAGCACCGGTTTGTCTAACTCGACTCCTGTTACCGGCACCGAAGTCGTATCTACAACGTGCAGTACTGAAACGTCGGCGAGATGAACATTGTTACCTGCAGCATTATATGAGTTTTCATTGTACGCGAATCGAATCTTCTTCGTATTTGCCCATATTTCACATGTGCCTGTTACCGTAACCCACTGCCCCTGCACCCGTGGTCCTGCGAACTTCTTATGGAAGGCATCGTTATCTTCGCTAAAAGCACCGCTGGAGTTAGCAATCATCACATTAAACCTGGTATTTTGATTATTGGATGTACTTCCACTCCTCACCTTATAACTGTATTCGAGTATATCACCTATTTTAAAATCGCCTTCTACTTCCTGTTGTACCATATAATAAGTATTCCAGCTATTTCCTCTTTTATCGACTTCCAGGTATTTGCCTACCGTTTCATCATCTTTCACTGAGAGACCGGTGGTTCCCCCCCAATGGCCGCCCCATGGATTTACTCCGGCTGTAAATTTCCCATTCCGGATTAATTCAACTCCCGTTGGTGCTTCATTTACTGTTATGACACATTCCGCTTTCTTCGCAGGGTCGCCGACTGATGTCGCCGTGATTGTCGCCGTTCCCACTGCCACTGCGGTTACTTCTCCATCGACCACCTCTGCCACGGTTGCTTCCGACGTACTCCATGTCACGCCCTTATTCGTCGCATCTGCCGGCAGGACGGTTGCCGTCAGTTTCTCATTCGCTCCTACCGCTAATGAAAGCGTTGACTTGTTCAGCTCAACACTGTTCACCGGTATCTCATTTACTGTTACGATACATTCCGCCTTCTTCGCAGGGTCGCCGACCGAAGTCGCCGTGATCGTCGCCGTTCCCTCTGCCACTGCGGTTACTTCTCCATTAACCACCGTTGCCACGGTTGCTTCCGACGTACTCCATTCCACACCTTTATTAGTTGCTTCTGCCGGCAAAACGGTCTCCGTCAGGGTCTCTTTCGCACCCACCCCCAATGAAAGCGTGCTTTTATTTAAGCTAACGCTTTCTACGGGCACCACCGCTGCGGTTACCGTCACCTCGCATTCCGCTTTCTTCGCAGGGTCGCCGACCGAAGTCGCCGTGATTGTCGCCGTTCCCACTGCCTCTGCAGTTACTTCTCCATCAACCACCGTTGCCACGGATCCATCCGATGTACTCCATGTAACATCCTTATTCGCTGCATGAGCCGGCAGGACAGTTGCCGTCAGTTCCTTTTTCGTTCCTGCCACTAATGAAAGCGTTTCCTCGTCTAACTCGACTCCTGTTATCGGCACAACGCGTCGTACCGAAATATCCGCAAGATGGATATTGTTACCCACAGCGTTATATCCTTGTTCATTAAAGGAAAATTGAATCTTCTTCGTATCTTCCCATACTTCACACTCGCCTGTTACCGTAACCCATTCGTCATTCACAGGATCTGTGCTATGTAACTTCTTATGGTACGGGCCTTCAGCCTCATTGTCTATTTCCTGAAAATTATTATTTTCGTCAGCTAGCAGCACATTAAGCCTGGATCTTCTGTTATTGCTTGCGCTTCCGCTTCTCACCTTATAGCTGTAGATGAGCATATCACCTTTTTTAAAATCACCGGCCACATCCTGCCGCACCATCCAATAAGTATTCTGGCCGGATCTATTGACTTCTAAGTAATTGAATGTATATGGTTCGTCATCCACCGTCATGGTATCTGCCAACACTGATAGAGCACCAGTTCCACCCCAATGGCCTCTCCATCCTTCTGTCCCATCTGTAAAATCGCCATTCTTAATCAATTCAACTCCCATTGCGGTAATTTCCCCTCTGGGTTTTGGACTTTCATCATTTGTTGCACTTGCCTGCATTGGTGTAAAGCTTCCTAATACAAGCATTATCGCCATTACACAGCTAATTATCTTTTGCCATGCCTTCCTTCTTTTCATTCAAAATCCTCCTTCCTTGATACCTTCGCAGCATCAAAACACCTTTTTATAATTCCACACCTGTATTATGACATGCAGACCATTCTATTACATCCGAAAAACTAAAGAAGAGAATATTAAAAAGTAAAGGATTAAGCAACCCTTTACTTTTCTGATGCCACTCCATATTCCGCAGCCGCTATTCTCCTGACCACTTCCCTTTCCAATTCCCCTTCGTAAGCCGTCACATCCACCTCTCTATGATATGCCTCTATGTAAGCCTCCCACTCCTTCTCAAAATCGGAGACGGGAGACATGATAATATGCGGAAGCCATTTCCTCTTTACTTCTTCCATCTTCTTTTTCGCAATTCCATGAGGAGAATCCTCTTTCCAATTATTGATAGCCGTATAAAGTGGATACCAGGGTGCATTTTCTTCAACCAAAGTCAGGAAATCCGTCCATTTCTCAAAACCATAGGCATCCAGAAAATTTTTGTCATAATCAGACAGCGTTGCATAATACTCTCCAGGCTGTGTTCCAGGGCTAACGGCATTCTTTCCATCCGGCATCATCCCTTCATAGTGCGGCAGCCAATCATACCGGCACAAATTCCGGTTGATATACTCTAGATCCGCTGCATTTCTTCTCTGTTCTTCCGTCCGATAATAGATGCCGTCCTCCCCGACTGTATAATCGATATCTTCTTCCCCCCAATACCGCAATTTCATAATTTCGGGATCCAGCAGATGATTTAGAAAGGACAAGGCGCCTTCCACATCTTCACAACTTACCGTGATTCCCAATCCATTGCCCACGTTCAATCCACCCAAACTGCGATATGCATCAGTGGTCGAGTCCTCTGCTACAATGCCAAGGGGTACATATGTCCTGTCATGCAGCCCCAAACCGGCCAGCGTATTCTCTGCTCCCATAAAGTTCCAATGCTGATCCACCAGCCCAAGTACATTGCCCGAGGTTAGTTTTTCCATATATTGCTCATATGACATAGAAAATGTCTCGGCTTCTATCACGCCTTTGCTAAACTGTTCACACAGTTTTCTGTAATACTGCTTCGCTTCCGGAATTGTATCGTATACTTTTACTTCCAATGTTTCTGAATCTACAATTGCACATCCATCATTTGGATAACCTGCAAGAAACTGCGGTGGATTCTCAAGGCAAAAATATTTCCAACCGTCACATAGAATTTGAAAACCAGTATTCTTTTGTCCATCTGCATCCACAGGGTTTTCCGCAAGATAATCATTAATTAACTGAAAATATTCATCCAACGTCTTTAGTTTCGGATACCCCGCCCATTCCAGGACGCGTTTTTGAATCCAGAATGCTTCTTCCGAATGATTGGGTGACATATCTTCCCCACGAACAACTCCAAACTGCGGAATATAATAGATATGTCCATCTGCCTGCCGCAATTGATTCCATTGTTGTTCCGTCAAATAATTCTTGATATTTGGATAGTCTTCCATATATTCATCCAAAGGGATATAGGCACCTGCTTCCAGAAGCTGTCCTGTTGCCACGGAACCATCCAAAAAATCAGGATATTCGCCGGATGCCGTCATCAATCCAATCTGTTCCTCCGCAGTCAATCCATCCAGAAACGTCATCTTCGCCCTTGCGCCGGTCTTTTCCCCAATCTTTTGCATGATACGGTTGTCAAATGTCGCTTCGTTTCCCTGCACCGCTATAAAGGCCGCAAATGTCTTTATTTCATTCTCCTCTTTTACTATAACTTTTGAGTGGAGATACCACAGTGTGAATCCCGCCGCCATACCAATGATACAAAAGAAGGTCCCCCTCCATATCCATCTTTTATTCCTGCTTCGTTTCAACATACGCTTTCTCCTCCCTGCACCCGGTTCGGTATTGGTTCGGCGTAACCCCGGTTTTTTGAACAAATTTATTAATAAAATAATTTACATTTTGGAATCCTACCTTTTCCGCAATTGCATAGATGCGTAAATTTGTCACCTCAAGCAGTCGAATTGCCTCACGAATTCGTATGTCGTTCAGATATTCTTTGAATGCAACCCCGAACTTTTTCTTGAACAACTGTCCCAGATATACATTATTTACGAAAAATGTTTCGCCTAAGTATTTCAGGCTCAAGTTCTCTGTATAGTTTTCCTGCACATACTTTTCCACCATGTTCAGAATGTCCTTAGCCCCACCGCTTTTCAACTGTCTCAGATAATCCGAGTACTCTGTGATAAAATGTGACACCTCATTCACACTTCCACTTAAGATGATTTTACCAAAGGACTCATTGCTGATATATTTAATAACTTCGTCTTGTTCCATTTCATCATCAGCTTCTTTTGCCAGCTCAATCAAACGGTATAACAGGTTGTATGTATTGGCATAAATCATATCAAGATTCATTGCATTGTTCCAGATTCCCCTGTAGAAACGTTTTACCGCAAGATGGATTCCCTCTTTATCATGATGCTTCACACATTCCACCAGATCATCAATCTCCGAATACATAATCGCAGAGGCCGCAGTTCGGCATTCCAACTCTTCATACAAGGTGACAGGTTTCTTTTCTTCGGAAAAATTATGCAGACAGCGGGTGATACGGATAGATTGAAAAGATCTGGAAATTGTCATCAGTGATTTTTCCGTTGAACCGATGTATACTTGAACCGGATGTTTGATGCCAAGATCCACCTCTTGCTTCAACCATAAAAGATACTCCATACTCTTTTGGTTTTCTTTATCAGGCAACGTAGTCGTAAACAGCAGACCCACCCCGTAGACATGCTCCTCCCGTTCCATAATCGGAACAACATAATACGGATTATTCATAAGTCTTTCCATAATCTCCATACATCGTTCCTGCAGCTTCAGCTTTTCCTCCTCACTCAGTTTACAAAATCCCTCCAAATTCTCATCCAGTTCAAAACTGACGTACTGTAAGTGCCTGGACGGCTGAAGTTTTTCCTCAACAAAGTTAATATCTTCCATCGAGTATTTCCCATGCAATACGTTGGCCATATGCTTATCATACTCAAGCCGATGCAGATTCAAGTCTGCCTGCTTTCTTCTGTTTTCTTCCAGATATTCCAGATTCATCTGTTCCAATCGTTTTATCAGTTCTGCCGGTTGTATGGGTTTCAGCATGTAATCGTTTACCCCTAATCTTACAGCCGTTTGCGCATATTTAAAATCTGCATATCCTGTCAATATTACAAACCGCATGGAATTCGAAATGTTTTTCTGTACATATTGTATGAATTCCAACCCCGACATGCCCGGCATCTTCAAATCCACAAATGCCAAATCCGCGGAAGATGTTTCCAACTGCCTGATGGCATCCATCCCATTACCGGCTTCAGCAACAATCTCGTAACCATATCGCTCCCAGTCAACGATTACTTTCAGCCCTTCCCGAATAAACGGTTCATCATCTAAAATTAATACTTTAATCATATGCACACCCCTTACCTTATGGTTGAACTGAAACATCACATAAGTTCATTTTTGTTCAAAGGCAGCCAGATACAGACTTCCGTTCCCTGCCCCAAATTACTTTTGATGTCAAACTTCACATCGCCCTTATAGTACAATTTATATTGAACCATCATATTCAACATCCCAACATTTTTGGAAGTGTCTAAATCCCGAATCGTTGCATTCGCTATTTTTTTCTTTAACAACTCAAGATCTTCTTCCGGCATCCCGCTTCCACTGTCCAGTATTTCCAAATATAGCTGTTCCTTATCTTCCGATACCAAAATCGTGATCGAACCGCCTTCCACGCTCTCTTCGATTCCATGAACACAGGCATTCTCCACAAAAGTTAATATTCCGAATTTGGGAATTCTTCTGTCTCTGCTTTCTTCCTGCACATTAATAGAGAATTCGATTCGTTCTCCGAAACGGTACTTTTGCACCTCCAGATAACTATTCACATATTCAATTTCTTCCTGAATGCTTACAAAGCTTTTATCCCAATCTACCACCCTGCGCATCAACAAGGCAAGTTTGCCAATCACGTTCGCCGTCTCTGTCTCTTTTTTCAGAAAGCTTCGCATCCGAATGCTCTCCAGCGTATTAAATATGAAATGTGGATTTACCTGACTCTTCAATGCATTCAACTCCGCCTGACGCTTGGCAATCTCCAATGCCTGCTGCTTTTCATTCTTTATATATACTTCTTCAATCAAGTTTTTAATCTGAACCACCATCAGATTGTAACTGCGTATAATATTACCGATTTCGTCTCTGCCTTCCTTGCAGATCAGCTCCTCGTATGTCCCCTGCTCCACTTTCTGAATATACCGCTCCAGTAATGCAATCCTCTTTCGAATAGGACGCTCAATTACAAGAATGCTTATATTGGGAAGAATTAGATTCATTAAAAACAATAACAAGAGTATCGGCATCTGTCCCTGCATAATATAGAAGAAACTGTACTTGTCGGCTGTAATGTATATATTCCAGCTGCTATCCAGTACAGACATTTCTCTGGTATATTCCACATCTTTTTTCTTTTGTTCCGTTAAAGCTCCAAAATCCTGTGATCGGCTGTTCTCCTCTATATTTGTACAGACAATCTTTTGATTATCTGTGATATAGATATCCATGTCCGAGCCCTCGCTCTGAATACAATGCACCAGTTCCGTGTAATCAATATCCAATTTTAAGATATCATCTCCACCAAAATAATTCATCCTCCGAAATACCACAATATGTCTTGCCCGTTCCGTAAACCTCAAGTAACGATTATTCGTATCGTAATAACTGCTCAACATTATATTTTTCTTACTGTCTGCAAATTCTTGATACCACGGCTCCTGTTCCACATCCGACTTTTTCATAAAATAGGTACCATTCGTAATTGTATTATTGTCCGTGTAGACCATCATACCATTCACGGAATGCAGCGGATAATAATATTGGATGACATGGCTGCTCATAAGGTTGTTGAAATCGTCATAATAATCAACAGGACCTGAATATTCTTTTTCCAAAAATTTACTAATTTCCGCATTCATATATATATAATCTGATATGGATTTTGCACTGTTAACACTTTTATTTAACTCATATTCTACACGATTGCAGGCTTTTACGATTGCATCCATCTGTTCCTGCTCAGCCCTTTGATTCATTGTAAAAAATATGAAAAAATTTAAGGCAATCAAAGGAAAAATAATGCATAAGACATAAGTCAGAGCAAACTTTGTTTTCATATTAAGATTGTCAAACATCTTATACCGCTCCTTTTTATGTAAGGATTCATTGGTGTCTACATCTATTATGACATAGATTTCAAATAATTTCATCCGAATAACTATATTAAAAAACATTAAAAACTAAATATGGTTACAATGCACAGCCTGAAAAAAGGGACGCCAACTATTCCTATGAAGAATGAAATGATATATCTGTTATAATGACAAAGAGCGCAGCAATCGCCACGCTCTCAAATCATATAGAAATACTCTATTTCTATAGCCTATCATTTAACCGTTACAGTACATATCGCCTTTTTCCCACTGGATGCTTTTACCGTAACCCTCGCTTTTCCGGTTCCTACTGCTTTTATCTTTCCATTTTTTTTATTTACCACTTTTACTACTTTGGTATTGGAAGATTTCCATGTCAGTGTATCCGTTGTATTCTTAGGGGATACCGTATAACCCAGCTTTTTGGTCGCTCCATTTGTCAGGGTCACTCTCGCCTTTTTCATTTTCAAGCTTTTCACCGGTGCTTTTATCGTCAACGTCACATTGTCACTTTTATTTCCGGCCTTTGCCGTAATGGTTACTTTTCCGGCTTTTTTTGCCGTTATCTTTCCCGTTGTCTGATTAACCGCAGCTATCTTTGAATTGGAAGAACTCCACTTTACTTTATCCGTTGTATCAGCCGGCAGCACTTTGCAGGTTGCATTCAAACTCTTTCCTACATTTAATGTTTTTTTACTTACTCCTACCGTTACTTTCGTAGCCGGAACCATGACCGTTACTTTACATTCTGCTTTGTATCCGCCATCTGCTGTTGTAACTGTAATGGTTGCCGTACCATTATTCACCCCTTTTACAAGACCTGAAGCAGAAACCGTTGCAACCGATGTATTAGATGACTTCCAACTTACCTCTTTATTTTCAGCGTCTGATGGCTGAATGGCTGCCGTCAATTGGGCTGAACTTCCTTTTGTTATCGATACGCTTGTTTTATCGAGACTAATGCCGGATACGCTGGCTTTTACTGTGATCCGAGCCGTTACGCTAAGATTTCCCTGCAAAGCGGATAATTCATCGTCTTTTGACATATTCAGTACGGGTGTACCGTCTGCAGCCCAATGTAATTTTCGTGTTCTTGCACTTCTCTTATTATAGCCGTCATCAAAGAAATGATAAATAAAGATTTCGTTTCCAAATTCATCAATCGTAAACGCACTATGTCCCGGACCCTTTTCACCGTTATTATCCCAAGTGAGAATCGGATAAGCACTCTTTTTCCAGGATGCCGGATCAAGCAGATCATTATCACCTGTGATATCCGCCTCCAGATATCCAACACAATAAGTGGCATCTACACCAGAGCCGGAATATGTAATATAAATCTTACCATCTTTTTGAATGGAGTAAGCACCTTCAATAACGTTAGTCGTACGTTTTTCCCATCCATATTCCGCCTGAGACAGCATCATTGGTTCACTTGTAACAACAGTCGGATTTTCCGGATCGATGGTTGCTATCCAAAGGTCTGAATTGCCGTCTCCGGAACCGCCTTTTGCCAATGTTTCTCTCTGTGCCCATACAATATAATGCTTAGCATTTACCTCAAAATAAGTCATGTCGATGGTAAGCCCTTTCGCATACAAATCAGACACTCCATCCTTGCCTTTCACAAGGACTGCATCTTCCCAGGCCTCCGGATCCCCAAGATCTCCCGTCGTATTTCTCATCATATATGCACACTGCCTATCCCACGAGGTTCCGCCTGAAGCAAACAAGCAATACCAGTAATCTCCTATCTTATGCAGTTCCGGTGCCCATAAAAGACACCGTGTTGTACCCGTACCTACTCCTAATTCATAACTGTAACCATATTGACCTTTAACCGGTTCTGCTGCTGCCGTTACAAGACCATCCAAGGTATCCGATTCTCTGATATAAAGTGTATAATTACCATCTGTACCATTTGTTGCCATAAAATAATATTTTTGCGTATCTTCACTATAGACAGCGATTGGGTCAGCAAAATTATTGATCTTGAAATTTGAATAATCCGCCTGTGCAATCGTACCTTCTATGGTATATGTTCCCGCTTTCGTAAAGTCGATTTTGTTATAATCCTCCTTGCTCCAGTTTACATTATAGTTTGCGGTAGATCCATCACTATAGGTAGCCACTGCTTTTGGAAGATCTTTATATTTAACCGGATCTCTGGTTGTTGTTTCTGCCGTGATCGCTTCTACTCCGGTATTTGTTATCTTCGCAAATTTCTTTACAATTTTGTCAAGCTCCATACCCGTCACTTCTATTTCACTCGATACCACACCATCTACCAAAGTTCCATCCGTATAAGAATCATCCACAATTTGATAATTCGCCGGTATATCCTCCAGCATGGTACCGCTTTCGGGTTCGCTAATGTCCGTGAAATTTGAAGTTGTATTAACAAAAACATTCTCACTTTCATCCTTCCAGGAAATTGTATAAAGATTTGCAGCGGCATTATAGGTACATTGCGGAGTATGTACAACCACTGAATTACTGTTTAGAGTTAAATATCCCTGTTCTTCGAAATCAATCAAATCCTTTGAAGTATATAACAGCACTTTACCTTTGTTTGCACTGTCATCTCCTCCGGTATCATTGGAGCGTACGGCAAGCAGACCAAAATTTCCATCTGCCATCCGGAAAATAAACGGATCTTTTAATGTTTTGACAACACCGGCTATCTCTGCAGTGTCCTCCTGATAATCGGCCTTTGCAAAAAGAACTCCGGTGTTGCTGTTCAGAGAGGTATAATTGACTCCATCCGTACTATACGCCAGATGAACGCTTTTCTTCACTCTTTCCTGTGTAGTTGGCATGGTCGGTGTATTAATATCTGTTCTGGATTCGGAGCTTCTTGTATATGCCAAAATATATCCGCCCGTACTGGTTTCTGCTGCTTCAACTTTAGACAAATCTCCAACATTGAACAGGCTGAATAACATACAAAAAGATACTATCCAGGCAATTTTTTTTATTCTTTTCATTTTTTTCATACAAATTCCCTTTCTGTTTTCACTTTCTATCTCATTTTCAATTTTGCACTATTGGAAAACGGGCTGCTCTCTTTTCCTTTTGTTGCCTTAACTTTAAAATAATAAGTCTTTCCTTTTTTAGCCTTCTTAAATTTATAACTAATAGCGCTTACTTTTTTCAGTTGCTTATAGCTTCCTTTTTGTTTTGTCGCATAATATACGGTATATCCGGTTGCTCCAGTTGATTTTTTCCAGCTTATTTTTATTGTCGTCTTGTTAACCTTCTTTGCTTTTACGCCTGTAGGCGCCTTCAAGGAAACTTTCACTGTGATTGCCGCACTGACATTCGAACCGTCATTTGCTTTGATTGTAATCGTCGCTTTCCCCGGTCCTTTTGCCGTAACTTTACCAGAAGCAGTCACACTTGCCACGGAGGTGTTGGAGGAACTAAATGATACTGCTTTATTTGTCGCATCCGAAGGTGCAACATTATATTTAATCGTATAGCTTGCTCCAACATTCAACGTCTTGTTTTTTGTGTCCGGTGTGATCGTTTTTACCTTGACGACAGGATCCGGTACTGCTTTTACTGTTACGGTCGCTTGCACTTTCTGATTTTCCGGCGCCAGTTCTTCTTCATATGTCATTTTCAGAATTGGCGTACCGTCTTCCTGCCAGTACACTCGTTTCACCCTTGCATGACGGCATCCATCCTTTAAGCCTTCCTCATGATATCCGCTTGCGGAATCACAAGTATGCAGTACGTGCGTATATGGTCTTGCATGATATACAAATACCAGTTCATCATTGTCATCATAAGTAAAAGAAGCATGACCCGGTGCGACCTCTCCGCCGACCACATTTCCGTTTTCGTCATATTCACACAAATCGGATTTTGTAATGAGTGGATACGAATTCTTGGTCCAGGATGTTACATCCAGCAAATCTGCGCCTTCCTCTGCATAAATCATATTTTCACAGTAGTTTACATCTACATCGGCACAGGAAAAAAGTACGGTCACTCTTCCGTCATGGAATGTAACAGTGGGACCTTCATCAATACTTTGATCTGCTTCTCCGATTCTTTCATAGGCATACTGTGGTGTACTGATTAAAACAGGTTCCGTCTTAATCTGGCTTGGATCGTTAGGATTTAGTTTTGCAATATACAGAGAGGATGCAAGTTTCTTATACTCCTTCTGTGCCCATATTGCATAGATTTCTCCTTCATAATCAAATACGGTCATATCCAGCCCAAAGGTGGTAAAAGGATCGGTTAATCCAAAACCCGGAGCAACTGTCATCTTCACCGGATCAGACCAGCAGTCCGGATTCATGGGATCTCTTTCACCCTGATCGCAGATCATGGCATATGGACGAACATTCCAGTCGCTTGCCTGATCACAGCAATAGAAAATACACCAGGTTCCATTTATATTGTGCATTTCAGGCGCCCAGACATGTCCCGGATTTGCACCACCTATCTTATCACCATATGCATTGCCCCATATAATCGTTTCTTTTTGTACGCCTTCCGGCACGTTTTCATCTGCCACATCATAAGAAACATAATTCTGAAGTCCGCTTAATGTATCGGAACTTCTTATAATTAAATTGTCGTAAGCTGGTACGGAAGCGACAAAATAATATGTTCCGTCATCTGCCTTTACTACATATGGATCGGCTCTTTCAGCAATAAACTTTGTTGCATCATAGCTCTCGGAATCCGGATCGTCCGTTGGCAGCGTGCTTCCTGCCGCTTCCTTTAAATTATTCATATAGGTAAGTTGACTTACCGTTCCGGTTACTTTATATGTTCCGGCCTTTTTTGTATTAACCTTACTTGTATCCCATGTCACATCTAAATCATTTGTCATACCATTTGAGTACTCTGCAGTGACCTGTTTCGGCATGCTCAATGTTCCACCTTCATTCAATGTGATACTTACATTCTGTATTCCGGTGTTATAGACATCCCCGAATTTATTTACCACTGCCGTATATTCGCTCTTTGTCAGAGCAATCTTGTTTCCGGCTACCGCATTTGCAACCTTAGGAGTTGTCTCAGTCGTTTTTGTGGACTCATAATTACTTTCCGCTGCCGTAACAAATGTCATTAAATCATCAGAGGTCTGTGAGTATTTTTTCCCATCGGCTGTATAATTCAGCGAATAGCTTCCGTTTTCATATACAACTTCCGGGTCAGTGACCTTTGTCAGACCGGTAATAATCTTACGTGGATTCGTATAATTGATTAAGTCTTTCGAATCATACATAATCAGTTCGGTCCCGCTTTTCATAGCAGCAACCATGCCAAACGTTCCATCTGCCTTCCTAAAAAGATATGGCGCCACAAAACAGTCATTTGTCAGAGAAAATCCTATTTGTGCAAGTTCCAAATATAAAATACCCATATTGCTGTTCAACGCAGTCCATGTTACTCCGTCCGTGCTGGACGCAATATGTAGTGTGCCCCCAGTTCCTGTTGTTCCTGTAACATAACTTAAAATATAACCATAGGTCTCTTCCTGCATTTGTACAGCTATATTCTCATCAGCCAAAACTACCGGTGCCTGTAACAGGCTGCCAACTATAAGAATACCTGCCAAAAACACAGATAACATCTTCTTTCTCATTATTTTTCTTCCTTTCAATCAATTATTTTAATACTGCCTGCTGAGTAACATCCTCCTTTTCATATTAATAGGCTCAAAGTCATAACTATATTTTATACTATAATCATAATTAATCAATACAATAATTTCCGCAAAAATTATAATAAATTATTTGATTTGCAAAAATCATCCAAATATGTTAATTTATTTAAGAATCGTCTGTATTTTCTATCGTTACTATCATTCAAAATTAACATGGAAAAAGAGAGAACCCGGCAAATTTATGGAGGAAAACCATGCATATCAGAAAAATGCTTTCCAAAGACTATGACTGTGTCTATAACCTATGGCTAAAAATACATCACACCGCAGTTACGTTCTCTGAAAGAGGAAAAGGCATCGGCAGCTCATTGGTCAAATATGCATTAAACGCTTTAAAAGAAGAGGGGATCAATAAAGTGGCACTTGTCACTTTTTCCAATAATGAAATTGGAAATGCCTTTTGGGAAAAATGCGGTTTTACTGCCCGAAGCGACTTAATATATCGTAACAAAAACATTAATAATCTTATTCAAATTAAGCCTTTCTCATGATAGGTCTCAAAGAACTCCTTTAAATTCGTCAATGCTTTCACCAGCACACCGGCGTCTCCCTCATCAAGCCCTTTCAGGGTAGCCGTCATCATATCATTATGAAAACCTTCATAATGCCTATACGCTTCCCTCCCTTTCTCAGAAAGAGATATCAAAACCACTCTCCTGTCTTCTTCACTCCGAACCCGCTCTACGTACCCTTTCTTAACCAGATTATTTATAGCAATTGTCAACGTACCAACCGTAATTGAAAGAGCCCTGGCTACGGTAGACATATTTTTCTGTTCATTCATCCCGATCACCTCGATGATGCGCATATCATTATTAGAAATGTCTTTAAATGCATCCGTAATCACTGTTTTTTCTTTCATATCTATCACTTCATTAAACAGTTTAATCAATACATCACATTCCGCTTCATACTTATTCACATCATCGCCTCCTTCAAATATTTTGTATATCAAACCTTTTTACTATTATACACCACTTCACTTTATTCTACAATTAATTTCTTAAATTAATCTTGGGTTTCAAATTCAAACTAATAGGTTGTCAGGACGCTGGGAATCACCACTAAACTTCTTGCGCAAACCGGACTCCAAAACCTCTAAATAAAAAACCCAAAAATGTGCCAAGGTACATTCCCCACCCTTCTTGAATATGATACTATATATTCGTTTTGCGAGGTTCTTATGTGCTGGTTTTATTATTTACTCGCAGTAATCGGTATATCTCTCACCGTATTCCTGACGAGTTGGCTTCAATTCCCTATAATGATAACAATTACAGCCGTTTTACTTCTTGTCCTACTCATAATGCATTTCTACCGCATGCATCTGATAAAGAAAGTCAGCCGCATGACCTTCTGCGAAAAGGTAGAGAATTTGAACAATATTGCGGAGCCTTATGGCTTTCTCTATCAATATCCGGAAGATATATTCAGCAGCACCGTTGATGCATGGCAGCGTACATTTGGTTACACCCGCCTCTTCGATAATATGGCTCCTATCTTCGGTATGATATTCGACAGCGAGCCTGTTTATTTTAATTATCAGGGGAAGACCTGGCTGATTCAATTTTGGAAAGGCCAATATGGCATTAATACAGGGGCAGAAGTCGGCATTTATCATGCTGACGGTATCATTGCACGAAAAAAGCGCACTAGAATTGTGTTTAATAGTGTGGAAAATAGCGAGATGCTGAAGATCACATATCGGCTTCTGGAGAAAAAGAGGACCATTTTTACAGTCAGCGGAAAACATTGGTGGCTAACAGGATTTTCAATGGGACGCTTTTCCCGTCCTGAAAACCTGCAAATGGTGGTCTGTATTACTTTTCCTGACCTGGCAATGCGAAATGCCTTTATAGAGGGCCTGATAGAATTAGGTTATGATACCTGTGATCTGGAAATGTATTGCCTTTCTCTTTCCTTTAGTTTTTCCAGTCCCAAAAGCCGTCAACCGGACTTTGTAAAAACCCGGCGTATATCCCTGGTTCAAATGCGCAATCAGTTTCTCTGCCGCATGTTTCTCCTTGTGACCCGCCCCTTTGATAACACACTGGACAGATTGACCTTTTTGCGGCTTAACCTGCCTTTTATATTTAAACGTACAATTTCTATGAGAAAAATTTCAAAACGTTATAAAAAATTAAGGAGGTTATGCTGATATGAGCCATTACAAACGTCTGAAGAAAGCATATAAAGATGCCCTTCGGCTTCCAATAGATCCAAACTCCCGTTACATTCTAATGAGCGACTGCCATAGAGGAGTTGGCAATACAAACGATAACTTTCTCAAAAATCAAAATCTTTATTTTGCAGCGCTTCAATATTACTATACCAGAGGCTTTACGTACATTGAGCTGGGAGATGGCGATGAGTTATGGGAAAACCGTTCCATGGAACAGATTATCGAAATACACAACAATACTTTCTGGCTGCTGTCCAAGTTCCAGGAACTAAACAGATTCTATGCCATCTACGGCAACCATGATATTGTGAAACGACGTTCCAAATTCATCACCAGAAGCTGTTCCTCCTATTATTGCACCGAAGACCATTGCTATATACCGCTATTTTCTGAAATGACCTATTATGAAGGATTGATCCTGGAAGATACCATAAGTGGTGCGGAAATTTTTCTCACACATGGTCATCAGGCAGATACATTGAATTCCAGATTTTGGTTTATGTCCCGTTTTCTTGTTCGATATTTATGGGCTCCATTAGAGCACATTGGATTTCTGGATCCCACCAGTGCTGCGAGAAACAACATAAAAAAAGACCGCATCGAATGCCGTCTGCTGAATTTTGCCCTGAAAGAGAATCTGATTTTGATCAGCGGGCATACCCACCGTCCAATGCTGGATATTCAAAAAGAATCGCCTTATCTCAATACCGGAAGCTGTATACATCCAAGATGTATTACTGCTATCGAAGTGATGAACCAGTGTTTCACCCTGGTAAAATGGACTTACTGCACCCGGCCTGATTTATCAGTAGCCATTTGCCGGGAAGTATTAGCCGGACCGGTGTGTATTGGGGAGTTTCAATGATGAACTTAACGCAAGTAAGCTGCTGTAAGAGTAAAACCGTTTCACAGCAGCTTATTTACAGATATTCTATTGGACAAATTCTACATGCACTCTACCGTTGGCAGTCTTTGCCACCAATTGTTTTGTTCTTTCCGGATCGCTGCAATTTTTCAGATTGTTTGTTCCATTTACGGTACAACTGTCTATATTATAATCATTGATATTGCCAATAATACTACCCGTTACCGCTCCATTGCATGTCTGCAGAGTAATTTGATCACTGATCAGGTTCTTACCTGTAACGAAACCATTTTTCGTCTGCAATGAAATACTTTCCATAAAATTACATTCTTTTGCAGTAATTACTCCATTATTTGTCAATGCTTCCAGACGTTTTCCACCCAGTCCCGACAAATCTAATTTTGCATTATCGGTATTCAGTAATAATGTATCTGCATAAATATTATTTACACTGATTCTTCCATTGCTATTGAAGAATTCTCCTTTATTAAGCTGTTTCAAACCAGATGCCTTAATAGAGGCATTGGAAGTTTTTAAACGCAGCGTTCCGGCATAATTCCTTGGTATTTCGATTACAATAAAACGAAAATCTACGAACAGGTTCAGCCAGTTCCAATGAAACAGCCCTCTCATTTTATGCTCAAAGGAAAATACTCCATTTGTTTCCGTGAAGCATACCTGGTCTTCTCCATCACGAGGCTGGAACAATACTCTCACCGGTCCATTTTCTACCGGACGAATCTGAATTCGCATATTTTCTGCTTCTACATGAATCGTATGCACCATGCTCTCTGCCTGATATGTTTGTCCCTTCTGTTCTTCTGCGTACACCGCCAGGGTCCCATACTCTGCCCGGACACGTTTCGCCACCTCTTCCGGAGAACCAAATCTGGCAAGTATCTGTTCTTCCGTATACCCCTGCTCCATACCATCATAAATCAATTCCTGATAGTATTCTTCTATCTGCTTTAGATCCTCTCTGTCAATATCGTTCAGTTCCATTTTTAATTTGATCAGAAATTCTTCCTGCTTCATTGTGCTCCCTCCTTGTTATTTTCTTCTATAAAGCGGTAGATGGTCTTTATTTCCTCCCATTCACCTAAAAAATCCTGAATCTTGGTTCTGCCGGTTTCTGTGATTTCATAATACTTACGAATGCGTCCATTGTACTCCTGCGCATAAGTTTTTAGACTTCCATTGTTTTCCAGGCGCTTCAGTATGGGGTACAGTGTAGATTCTGAAATTTCAATACACTGAGATACTTTACCCATAATCAGATAACCATAAGATGCGCCTTTACTTAAGGCTGCCAGTACGCAAATATCTAAAAGTCCTTTTTTTCTTTGTATATCCACATTTATCCCTCCTATGCATTATATACTATGCATAGCATACCATGCATTACATAGTATGTCAATACTTTTCTTTCTATTTTTTCAAATTTTTTAAATACTGCCTGGTAATCATAACCACTTCCCCGCTTAAAAGGAGCAAAGCCAGGAGATTGGGCAATGCCATGAATCCATTAAAGGTATCCGCAATCTCCCATACCAGCCTTGGGGCGATGATACAGCCTGGAAATAACACGAGTATATAACTGATTTTATATAGAACTGCTGATTTTTCGCCAAATAAATATGCCGCAGTACGCTCTCCGAAATATGCCCACCCAACAATTGTTGCAAAAGCAAACAATACAGTGGCAATTGCCAAAAACTTATCCCCGCCCGGTATCGCAGTCGAAAAGGCCAAACCGGTCAGAGTCGTTCCGTCTATATTTTCTATGCCATGCAGTATATTATTGAGGTAAAGTTCTTTATCGTAGATGCCGGAGGTCAGGATCACCAATGCCGTAACGGTACATACGACAATTGTGTCTATAAATACTTCAACCATTCCCCACATTCCCTGAACCGGCGCCGAATCCACGTCGGACGCCGCATGAGCCATAACAGAGGAGCCCAATCCTGCTTCATTTGAAAACACTCCCCGGGCAATTCCGGTTTTTATGGCTCTTTGCATCCCATATCCCAGGATTCCGCCGCCTACCGCCTGTATCTGAAAAGCTTCTTTACATATCATTGCCAAAGCCTGAGGCAGCATTCGAGAATTGACAAACAATACATAAATCCCGCCAAGCATATAGAAGACGGCCATAAACGGGACTAATTTTTCTGTTACCGCAGCAATCCGTTTCATTCCTCCCAGCAAAACCAATGCCGTGACTGACATAACTGCCAGTGCGGTTATCAAAGGCGGGACAGAAAAGATTTCTTTTAAACCGCTTGCAATGGAATTGGCTTGAACCATATTTCCCATTCCATAAGATGCCAAAATACAAAAAACCGAAAAAAGAACAGCCAGCCATTTACATCCAAGCCCCCGCTCCATATAAACCATGGCTCCTCCGACCCATTGTCCTTTATCATTTTTGTACCGGTATTTAATTCCCAGTACATTTTCCGCATAAATAGTCATCATACCAAACAAAGCCGATACCCACATCCAAAAAATAGCGCCTGGTCCGCCCACAATCAACGCTGAGGCCACTCCGGTGATATTTCCCGTCCCCAACGTGGCCGCTAAGGCAGTACAGAAGGATTGAAACTGAGAAATGGAATGCTTATCTCCCGTTTTTAATACTTTTCGGTTATGAAACATGGCTCCCAGTGTTTTACCAAGCCAAAGCCGCCACCTGCTAAACTGAAAAAATCCCGTTCGCACAGTATACATAATACCTACAAACAGGAAAATTGCCAGCATTCCCTTTCCCCAGATAAAGTCATTTAAGATATTATTTATGTATTCAATATAACGAATCATAAAAATCCCCCTACATATATATAAAATACTAACTAAATATATGTAAGGGAAAAGAATCTAGTACTGCCTGGCGTAAATATGTGCCCAAAATTCTGAGATGATTAGACCATTCTTGCTAATATGATACTTGCCACAATCCCAGTAAAGCTGGCAATGAGGGCTCCTGCAAGTGTATATCTGGTTTTTTTCACCTTTGCCGTCATAAAGTAAACACTCATAGTATAAAAAATCGTTTCCGTACACCCCATCATAATCGAGCAGGTTCTTCCCAGAAAAGAATCCGGACCATGCTGTTTGAAAATATCCAATACCAACCCGGTTGCGGCACTGGAAGAGAACATTCGTACAATCGTCACAGGCACCAGTTCCGCCGGAAATCCTACGTACTGCAGTATATTTCCCAGAATATTTGAGATCAAATCTAAAAAGCCTGATGCACGCAGCACCCCTACCGCTACCATCAGTCCAATCAACGTCGGCATAATCTTTATTACGGTATGAAAGCCATCCACGGCACCTTTAATAAATGTTTCATAGACATTTCTTTTTTTCAAAAGACCAGTTCCGATCACGTAAAATAGTATGAAGGGAATAATGTAGGTAGAGAGGAAAATCAAAAAATTCATATATAGTTCGACTTCTCTTTGTTCTATTTCTTATAGTCTATTATTCTATCTTTTAAAATATGTCCCCGTCTAAATAAGAGTTGGTTACTACATTATAATCCCGTTATTTTGAAATCCATAATCCACTGCCGCCATAAAGAGCGCAAACAGAGATAACATAATCATCAAAAACACCGCGCCTTTATCATAAATAAACTCTACTTTTTCACTTCTCATATTTGCTATCAGCACTTCAACGCCAAGCATGATCAGCATAGAAGGCCATAACTGAAAGATGAATTCATAACTCAATGCAGGGAGAATCAGGCGCAGCAGAAACAATATACCAAAAATAATTAAAATACAACCCAATGTAACCGTTCCAACTCTATGCGTCCTCATTAAATTCCAACTCCTTCTTTTTCCCTCTGACCAAATAGATACCGATATATATAATGATAAGCGCTACCAGCACTCTTGGAATGAAATTTCCTATATTATATACAATATCCACCAAAAACGAAGGCAAAATACTATATAAAACCGAAATCAGAGTGTTCCACAAGATAAAGCATCCAATTATAATCAGTGCCGCTGCTATCAAATTACGGTATTTTCTTATCCAATTTTCTTTATCTTTAAGCATTCCCTCCAGTCCCAACACAAAGCTGTCTTCTACCGCATAGAACTCTTCTTCTGATAATGATTTCAGGTTATGCACATTAAAAAAACTATAAAACCATATGATCGGAATTGCCACCATAGGTAATCCGAGATTTAATGTAGCTGATAATGCAATTACCAGCCAAAAAATGGACATTATACTAATTCCCTGCTTCCGAAATCCCATATACATCTCCCCTGCCCCTGGAATCAGGGAAAATATAAAGGTCCAGAATCCGCTTTTTTGTTTTGTCATTCTTTCATTCCTCCATTTATAATTTGATTTAAAAATTCATTAATGAAATCCACTGCCTTATTACCTCCCTCTGATAATCTGCCGGTAAATTCACTGGTAATACTTATCTTTTCAAACGTCCCGGCATACTCCATCCTGGTAACGGCAAGTAAGATCAACAATGCTCCTGCAACGGCTGAAGCAGTTTTAAGGCTATAGAAGAGAAACTGTAAACTTTTTGATGTTTTCTTGATCTGTACTGCGGCTTGAACGTCCGGCATCTGTGTCCGCTTTATGATTTGATCTTTCAGATACCGCGGAGCCGGCATTTCCGCTTCTTCATTCAAGGAGACTAGCTTTTCTGCACAATAATCACATGACTTCACATGCTCCAATACTTGTATACATTCTTCTGAGTCCAGTCTGTTTTTCTGAAATGCTTCTAATATATCCTTATTATTGTCCACGCATTCCGGACATCCGTAATACCCGCCGGGTGTTCCCTTCTCAATATGCATCTAACCGCTCCTTTCCATGTTTTTTCTCAGCATTGACTTTGCTCTATAGATCTGTGTTTGTACCGTTTTTACATTCTTCCCCGTTTTAGCGGCTATTTCCTGAACAGATAACTCGTGGCAGAAATATTGAACCGCCACTTCTTTATATGGACTTTTTAATTGTTCGCACAGCGTGTATACCCGCTGCTTCGATTCCTTGACCAGATAATTTTCTTCCGGCAAAAAATCCATTCCGGGAATATCTAAGAAATAAACTTCCTCCGTCGGGATGCTTCTCCTTCCGGCCCGTTTCAAAAAATCCAAACACTTATTTACCGTAATTTTACATAGCCATGCTTTCTCATAGTTTCTATCAAAATCCGAAAGTTTTTTATATACGGATAAAAAAACTTCTTGTGCTATATCTTCTGCATCAAATTGATTCCCCACCGACTTATAGCATATAGAAAAGACCAGATTCTGATATTGGTCAATGAGATATTCAAAATATTCCTGCTGTTCGATTTTATCCGTCCCCTTTCTGTTTTGAATTTATACCGCTTCTTCAGCCAGGGTAATTCTGCTTACTTATCTGTTCAATTATTATAACGAATCAGACCCGGCATTGTCTTCAATTTTTAAAATTAGTTTTATTTTATATAAAATTACACATAATAAACTTAATATTGCCATGAAAGAACTTTGATATTGCCAAGAAAGAGGTGTTTCATATATGAAAAAAAATAAATTTTGTCGTTCTATAATATTAACAATAGCAATGACGCTGCCTTGTTTCCGCATAAGCGCTATGATTCCGGGTATGCAGGCATTTGCTGCCGCTTCGGAAACTGATTTAACTATGGTTTATGATGAGTCTAATTACGAATACGAATTTGCTCCCGGGAGAGTGATTGTGGCACTAACCCAGGCTTTTACTTCCTCTTACAGCTTAGAAGCAGAATCGGCAAAGAATAATGAGGTTATAGCCGGCACTGACCATAAAATCGACGAAGATATCAGGCACATTCGCAGTATTTTTGGCGGGATCGAAATTAATAACGCTCAAGTATTGGTACCTTCCAGAAATTCTGACCAGATGAGTGATGGAACAAGCCGCAATGATGATATTGGAGATGTCTTATTAGTACATTTGAATGATCAGCAAAAACAAACGGTCATTGATGCAATTAACATTTTAAAAGAGAACCCTAATGTTATATATGCAGAGCCTGATTATGCTATATACCTGGATGAAACCGAACCGGATGATGAGTATTATGATAATCTTTGGGGAATGCCGCAAATTAACGCCCCTTCGGCATGGGATAATTTCACAGGAAGTTCTACGGTTGTTGTAGGAGTCGTCGATACCGGAATTGATTATTTACACCCGGATTTAAAAGAAAATGTCTGGAAAAATCCCGGTGAAATTGCCGATGACGATATTGATAATGATGGAAATGGTTATGTAGATGATGTATATGGCTGGAATTTTGTTTCTGAAGATAATAATCCGATGGATGTGCAGAGCCATGGTACTCATGTGGCCGGGACTATCGGCGCAGTAGGCAATAATGGGCTTGGAGTTGCCGGTGTCAATTGGAACGTTGATTTAGTAGCTTTGAAAGTGTTTAATGACTCCGGTTCCGGATACGACTCCGATGCTATAAAAGCAATTAACTATGCAAATAACATGGGCATCAACATACTAAATAATAGTTGGGGTTCTTACAGTTATAATAAAACTTTAGAAGATGCGATCAAGGCATACGATGGGTTGTTTATCGCCTCTGCCGGAAACAGTTCAGTAAATACTGATATTAACCATCATTATCCTTCCGGCTATCATTGTGATAATATTATTTCTGTTGCCGCAACAAACAGCAAGGATGTCCTTCAATTTAATTATGGCGCAGAAACTGTAGATATCGCCGCTCCGGGCGTTTCCATTTACAGCACCGTACCAAACGGTAAATATGCCAGTAAAAATGGAACCTCTATGGCAAGTCCTCATGTAGCGGGTGCCGCCGCATTATTGATGGGATATTATCCTGATTTAACAACATCTGAGCTTAAAGAATTGATTTTAGACAGCGTGGATAAAATACCGGATCTTCTGGATAAAGTATCTACCGGAGGCAGGCTGAATATAAGCGCAATGTTTGAGTCAGCCGCATTCGCAGATGGAACCCGTTTGGCAAACACCACTCCTGTGCAAGTACCGGATTTAAATGAAGTCAAAGCCCCCATAGCAAGCTGCGGGGGCTTTGACCCTCGCGGCATTCGCCAAATGCAGGAGAAAAGAGTTCCTGCACTTGGCTCATTGCTCGCGGAAATAAAGTCAATTGCCGCAGGATGGGGGCATAGTTTAATCTTTAAAAAAGATGGGTCCGTTTGGGTCTGGGGATGTAATTTCAGCTGACAGTCTAGAATAACTCTATACCTATTCACGTCATTGGATAACCACCTACAGAGTGGGAAGTCTTATCTGCGTTCAAGATAAATATATGGAGCAGGATATCAGATATCCCGCTCCATAATTATTTCGTCAATCTATAATTTTACTTGTTTAATAACTGACCAACTGCCAAATACTTTTTTACCACTCACTTTCCTATATGCACGTACTCTTACATAATAGGTTTTACCCTTCTTTAATCCGGTCTTTTTAAAGGACAATTTACCTGGTTTCTTTAATTTAGGCGTCTTATAACCGGAAGACTTCTTCGTAGAATATTTCACCTCATACCCGGAAGCTCCTGTAACTTTCTTCCAGGTAGCTTTGATTCCTTTTTTTCCTGCTTTTCTAAGTGTAACTTTTGGTACGGCCAGTATCGGTTTTGCATTAGCCACAGCTGAAAATTCCGAATCATACTGCTTTCCACTCACGGTTTTATAAGCTTTTATCTTATAGTAATATATTTTTCCTACGGTTAGATTACTATCAGTATAAGATACTGCGGAACCACTCACGGTTTTAATTTTACTATAGGTTCCATTCTTTGATGTGGAACGGTAAATATCATAACCACTTGCCGCAGCTACCTTATTCCAGGTAAGTTTAATGCTGTTGTAACCTGCAGATACTGCTTTTACGCCTGTCGGGTTTTTAACCGGGTCTATAACCGCTTCATTTACTGTTACCGTGAATCTTGCGGTTACTCCCTGATAGGCTACCGTAATCGTCTTTGTTCCTGCTGTTTTGGAATCAAATCCGGTTACGCTGTCTGCCGTCACGACCTCCGTACTGCCGTTTGAATAAACAGCCGTTACAACCATACCGGTCAAATCAAGACTGTCGCCGAGCTTATATGTCTTCTTACCTGGTTCCGTAATACGCAGACTCTCCAAAACTACCGGTTCATGCTCCTCATATATTATCGCCTCATCAATGGCAATGCTGCCGCCGGATGCCAGGGTAACGGTTATGGTATGATTACCGGAAGCCAATTCACCGGTATCGACCAATACCTGATTATACAGTGTCTCATCCGCATAGGTGTCTACTGTAACCGGCGTTCCTCCATCTATGGAATATTCTAAGAAACCACCGGACGTTCCCATTGTTCCCATTAAGACTGCCCTGTTACTGTTGAACGTAAAGGTTACCGAATCACCGTCAACGCCGGTTGCCTGGGAGTCACTTTTATAAGAAGTTCCCTGTGATGTAAGGCGGCTCCATCCGCTCCCTGTATATGCGAATTTATTCACGGAGCCGGCTCCGACTGCAAGCGTATCAGATGTAGAAACTACACCGGAATTAATTCTCTTAGTATAATTCAGTCCATCTACAAGAGATCCTTTGCCTTTTATAACAAAAGTCGTAACAGAGGCTGCCGGCGAACTTACTGACAACTCATCATTGCTGCTGACCGAAACATTTATTGATTCACAGTTTTCTTCGTCTGAAGTTCTATATGCCTCTATCTCTTCAATATTCTGGAGATTGCTCAGATCCACATACTTCTGGACCGGTGTTGCCCCTGAGTTTGACGCTACAATGACCAGTTCATCTCTGTTAGGTGAAAGTGCGGCCGTCATATTGGCATCACCGATTTCAATCACGGTATAACCTGCTTTTAAAAACTTGCTATACTGCATCATTGTATAAAACTGTTTTGAAATATGCCATTCGCCCTGATCAGGAACACCATCGAGTTTTTGACCCTGTGCATCGACAAGTTTGGTATGGTAATCAGGCACCGGGCCGTCTTCTTCAAATACCGCATGAATTAAGCCCCAGTTTTCATTAGTATGCAGGCACTCGTATTCACTGTCAATAATCTGCCAGTCTACCCATGCCGTCATTTGCATCTGATTCAAATCATTCATGATGGATGTTGAAAAATCAGTTGAGCTTGTAGCACTCATAGACTCCGGATTGTGAGGTTTATCGCCCATACATATCTCTGACATCCAGAGTCCTTTATCGTAAGAAGCTGCTAAATCCGACAGCACTTCCCGATTGCTTGAATTATATGTATGTGTACTGATGGTTGCTAACGCTTTCTTCGCTTCCAGACTCAGTTGGTTAAATGAATTAACAGCCTGAGATACGCCAAATTCATCGGAACCTGTCAGATTTACATCATTGAGCCCTTTGGCTTTCAGTGCTGACGCTGTTTCAAGGAGGATATTCGTCTGTGATTCACCGGGATCAAAATGACATCCCTCCTGTTTGGTGCTTCCGGCTCCCCAATAATCGCTGGCAGGTTCATTCAGCGGATCAATATAGTCAATCCCTGTCCCATATTTATCCTTAAGATCCTTATCCAGCCAGGCAGTTACTTCTGCCAGATATTCTGCAAAATCATCATAACAATCCTCTTTCAGATTGTTTTGGGATCTGATCTCATTACCTGTAGCACATTCGCTCTTTGTCATATAGTATGGCGGAGAGTTGGAAAATACTTGGTTGATAATATCATCGCGATATTCATTCGCTTTTTCCAGAAACCAGATTTGATTGGCATCTGCCGTCGGATCCAGTGCGGAATCTTCCGATGTCTTCCATCCCGGCACCTTACCTTCTACACGTTTCATATGGTCATGCTCCGGATTTTCACCACCGCCGATATTATAACGGACAATATTTAGATTCAAATACTCCGGTGAAAATAAAAGCTCTGCTAAATCTTCCCGGTCAGCCCTTCCATTACTATTAAAATCCTGTGTCCAACCACCGGTAATATTGGCAAACCACGCAAGTGTCGTTCCCCAGCCTTCCAATGTCTGATACTCAATTGTGGGATCAATTTTGATATCACCAGCTTCTTTGGCTATCGCTTCAGTTCCGGCCGCCGATACCGGCTGCACTGTTCCTGCCGCCATCAAGGCAGACATTCCAAGCGCTATAATACGTTTCGATATCCTTTTCATTTTTCAAATTTCCTCCTTTTTTATATGGAACGGCAAACTATTTTGACGTTTATATCATTCTATTTTAAATGAACCAGCGGTAAAATTATAGTAAAATATTTGCTATTTTTTTAATTATTTTATGTAATCCAATTTTTGTATAGGCTATTTTTTATATATTTGTATTTTTTTGTTTTTCATCTACCGCATTCCAATATCAGCAGGCTCCAGATAATCCGTGTAGATACCTTTGACCCTGATTATACTTGTAAACAAGAGGGTGCATTTTTTAAAAGTGCGAGATGAGCTTCTGGACTTTATGCGAATATCGTAGTAAAATAAAGTATCATATATGACACTTTATTTTACGGAAAGGAAGCGCAGGCAATATGAAGTTTGTTTCATGGAATGTGAATGGGCTGCGCGCATGCGTGCAGAAAGGATTTGAAGAGATTTTCAATAAATTGGATGCAGACTTTTTTTGTATTCAGGAAACAAAGCTGCAGGAAGGGCAAATCGAACTGTCCCTTAAAGGTTACGAACAATACTGGAACTACGCTGTTAAAAAAGGATATTCGGGAACTGCTGTCTTTACTAAACACATTCCTTTGTCCTGTCAATATGGCATCGGCATGGAAGAACATGACCAGGAAGGTCGTGTGATCACTTTGGAATATCCGGAATTTTTTCTTGTAACTGTCTATACGCCAAATTCTCAGGATAAACTTGCACGTCTGGATTATCGAATGAAATGGGAGGATGATTTTCGTAAATATTTAAGCGGTCTTGACCGGCAGAAACCGGTTATCGTATGTGGTGATCTGAACGTAGCACATCAGGAAATTGACTTGAAGAATCCCAAAACGAACAGAAAGAATGCCGGATTTACGGAAGCGGAAAGAGCAAAATTTTCAGTGCTGCTGGACTCCGGGTTTACTGATACCTTCCGGTATTTCTATCCGGAAGAGACCGGCATCTACTCCTGGTGGTCTTACCGCTTTAAAGCCAGAGAGAAAAATGCCGGATGGCGGATTGACTATTTTTGTGTATCAGAGCGATGGAATGGCAAGCTTCAATCTGCAGCGATTCATACGGACATCTTCGGCTCAGACCACTGCCCGGTTGAGGTCGTGATTTCCATTTAACCCCCAGATCTGCCAGAAGATTACTAATAAGCAGCAAAGCAGAGGTCTGCCCTAAAGGGTACGCACGCCCTTTAGGGTATTACGAGTATCCGCTTTGACTGTCAGTCTATGTCCCCGGGTTCCAGGAAATCCGAATAAAATCCTTTTACTCCCAGTTCGGTAAATTTTTTGTATTCTTTCATACTATTTACCGTATGGGTATACACCGCAATTCCGTGTTTATCCATAATATCTATTAACCCGCTGTTCACTCTTGCCTTGGGAACAGTTACGGTATTAATGTCATTTTCACTGCAAAACTCAGCTATTTCATTCAAATCAAGCTGGTCTCCTTCTTTTTTGTACAGCTTATACAGCGTAAAAATATATTCCCGGAAAGGATATATCTCCCGGATAATCGAAAGCATTTCCTCATTATATATCTGTATAATAAAACGATCCAGCACTTCTTCCATCCCAAGCTCCCTCGTCTTTTCCAGAATATAAAGAAATTCTTTTCGAACCTTTTTTTCTCCTGTATATTTCGTGTCTGTTACAATATAAATTTCCTCATTGTCATTCATTAAATATAATAAATCTTCAAACGAAAGCGGAGTATATTTTCCATACATTTTTGTAGATATAAATTCTTCAAACGCAGGTGCTTCCCCTGTAAGATTGTCCTGACCCAAAGTATCTTCCCAGCTATGCCGAAGAACCAGGATATCATCTGAAGTGAATCTAAAATCCGCTTCAAATAATGTATAGCCTTTCGTTAGCGCATATTCAAATCCTTCTTTTGAATTTAAATGTGTTTTATCATCTATCCCGCCTAATGCATGCACGATCAATGCGGTATCCTGATTCACCTCTAAATTCTCATTAGAACGGCATCCGGCCAGCATAAAAGATAATACTATGCAGATTATGATGTATCCTTTGGCAAACTTACGGCTCTTCTTGAATTTTCCTGTCAGTTGAATCTGTTTTATCATGCATTTAACTCCTTTATTGTTTCAGTAAAAGCGGTTGTTGCTTAGTATTTTTTTTATTTTACTACATTTTATGTACATTGTCCAATGTTGACCGCTTAGAGGGTACATATTTTAAAAGTGCGAGGTTATACATATTGGCAATTAGGACGCCACTATGGGAGGCACACTAGTACAACGTACTCTAAATTCCTATGCAAATTACTGGTCTGAATTTAGAGAACGTTGTACTAGGTTATGGAAGGGCGTTTTTCTTGTAAATTACTTGAAAAAACAGCGGCAGGAGCCCAAGCTGCCCAGGCTCTTACCGAAACAAGATTATTATTACTATTTCGTAAGTGATTCCGCCATTTTGAGTACTTCTTCCTGTGGCAGATTCTTTGCCATAATCATATACATAACATTATCAATGAGGATGTCAACATTACTGTCGTCCAGCATTGCTTCATAGCCATTAATAGTAATTTTTTTCAAATCCGGTCCCCCGGTTGTAAAACCGGTCTCTTCGTCCATGTAGCGGATCTGAACGAAAATATAATCATTTAAATCGCCATCCTTGTAGAAATTCATTTCTAAACACTTGGTATCCTGAGCCGGCTGACCGTTTTCGTCATTGTAAATGCGGTAGCCTACCAATTCATAATCCGCAGGAATGTACCCAAATGAATGGATATCAAATGCCAGATAAGGCTTTGCATCTTCCCAATGATCGAATAACGTCGTCACCTGTGCGAGCCTTGCGTTTTCTTCTTCCAATGTCGTGATTGCCGGATTACCGGATTCGTCATTTATAATCATGACAGCTTCGCCATCTGCGTTATAAATCCCGTTTTCCATTTCACCGATTGTCTCAATGAGCCTGCCATTTTTGTCATATAAGAGACCCTGAAGCTCCGTCGGCAAGGACTCCTCCATCCGGGCTGCGTCATCTGAGGCATCCGGACTGCTCGAGATATAGTGTGCGTGCTGTCCCAAATCCCAAAATTTGACTGCAGCAAAAGCGGTTATGGAAAGCACCAGAGCCAGGCAAGCTGCTAATGCTATTACAGAAGAACGTTTGAAACGTCTTTTATGCGTTTGATTCATGATAAAATCCTCCTTTTTGGTATTGCATTTTGTGGTGTCCTGATCATCGATCTGTTGTAATAACGTTTGTTTCATTTCCTCCCTCTTATTAGATTCAGCGCTGAAATCCACACTCAGCACATCCTTCCAGTTTTTGGAGTGATTCTTTTGCATACTGATTCCTCCTTTTCAAAATGTGCCCGTAATTTTTGCAGGCTGCGAAACATGATGACTCCAACGTTGGATTCCGTTAATTCCATGACCTGAGCGATTTCCTTATTGTTCAATTCAGCACCATATTTAAGTGCGATTAGATTTCGCTCACGATTCGTGAGAGTGTCCAATGCCTTGATCAAAGCTTTGTTTTGCTCGCTTTTAATCAAAATATCCTCTGGAATTCCACCGGATGATAAATACGGTTCCATCAAGTCAAGTTCTACCAAAGCATTTTTTTGTTTTTCCCGAAAGTAGTCCGATACCGTATTACGGGCGATGCTGATAATCCATGTGGAGAGGGCGGCGCGTTTTGCGTCGAAGCCGTCATATTTTTCAATTACCTTAGAGAAAACTTGGCTGACCAGATCTTCGGTGTCCATATGGTTATTGATCCGATAGCTGATGTAATTATAAACACGTTTAAACTGTGCTTCATAGATTGCTGCAAACATCTGTCGATCCACGTGTTTCATTTGCAACCTCCTTTCCTCTGTTTTTGTTTACGCATGCGTATTTGTCATTGACACTTATTATACGGGAAAAACAGACTTTCCTTACACTATTTTTTATAAAAATATAATAAAAGCCTAACACAGGAAAAGGCAGAATATTGTGCGGCTAAAACAATTCCGGATAACAACCCGAATTCCCTGCTGTTTGTAGATATCGGACACCCGCTGGTGCAGTCTGATAACTACTTACTGAAAGTCCCGAAGGTCACAGCTTCGGGACTTTCTTTTCCGTTAAAGGAAAACAAATTAGATTTCACATTTTTATTAATTTTTGATAGATTTCAATTATTATCTGCTAATATATATACAGAGAATGATGTGCACAGCATTTAGGAACTGTCGGGAAATAAACTGTACGAGTTGGCGAGGATATTTTCCGACAGTTCCTTACTATAAACAAAGGAGGATATGGTGAGAATAACGGAAAGCAACTACATTGCTTTAATGAAAAAGGGCAGCCAGAACGCTTTGAAATATTTTATTGAACAGCATGGCTGGCGGATTAAAGCGATTGTTCAAAAAAAATTGAATCAGTTTCCAAATGAGCAGGAAGATTGTATGAATGAAATATTTTATGCTATTTGGAGCAATGTGAAAAAATATGACCCTGAAAAAGGGACGTTCAATACCTGGATCGCCGCAGTCAGTAAGTATGTCATACTGAATTATTTCCGTAAGCTAAAAAATACTTTTTTCGAGGAACCTTTGGAGCAGGAAAATTTCGGAAATGATACCGGGATGTTTGATACCATAAACTCTTTGGAAAACGAAGGCTTTGAGGAACTGATTTCCTGTCTTCCCGAAAAAGACCGCAAGCTGTTCCGGATGCTTTATCTTCAGGAAAAAAGCAGTCTTGAAATCTGCCGGAGTACAGGTATGAAAAAAGAAAATGTCTATAACCGGGTATCACGGGGAAAACGTAAAATTAAGCTTTTCCTGAAGGAGGATTCAAATTATGAAGGATATTTTTGAGTTATTAAATGAAGCAGAGGCATCTTACACAGAACAGGCAGATGTAAAACTGACAAAAAAGGAACAGGATCAGATTTTTCAGATGATAAGGTTAAAAGATAAGGAGAAATATAGGATGAAGAAAAATATAAAGAGAGCAATCGCTTCGGTGGCCGTGCTGGCAGTTATTATTTCGGCTTTCGTATACAGTCCCGCCCTTAAGACAATTGCTTCCAATATTCTAACGTATTTTACAGGCAATACAAAAACAGATTATGCAACGGAAGTTCATAAAAATGTGGAGCAGGATACCGGAACTATGGAATTATTGTCCGTTTCCAGAGAAGACTCCAACCTATATCTGAGAGTTAAATTCGAATTTAAGGAGGATGTTTCAGAGATTACCGCTCTTTGCGGCGAATACATGCTGCCGGGACCGACACTTACAGAGGATGGAACTCTGATCAAAGAAGACGGTACGGTAATTGCAAAGAACTGTACAGTGAATGAAGAAGGTTGGGCCGTCTCAGAAGATGGCATGGCATATGATATGGAAGACGCTTACGGCAATTACAACGGCCCGGAGGGACATGTCCTTATTGCACCTCCATTTATCAACAGTAAAATTCTCATAAACGGCATAGATTATATGAATATGCCCGAAAATGAAGAGTATGACAATGCAGAGTTGGAATCCTTTCCAATTTGGTCTGTATCTGCAAGAAATGTAGAAGTTTCCGGCAATACCCTGATACAGGATATTGTACTATCTTTACAGGATCCGAATTACCAGGAAGATATCAGCATCTCTTTTCATTATCAGGATATTGTTCTTTCGGATCATATTGTAGAAGGGGAATGGAATCTGGATTATACCATAAGCAATAAGGATTATGAAGAATCCGAGCTTAACCGAATGCCGATTGAACTGTCGGCAACAGACCTGAATGGCGCAGCCTATACGGTGGAATCCTATTCCGTAACACCAGGAGGCATCAAAATCTATGTTCAGGATGACAATTATGATAAAATGACTGGAGAGGTATTGGTAAGAATCACTGCATATGATGAGCTGGGTAATAAATATCTGATGTATCCGATCTATGAGGATTATGCAAATGATAGAGAGCATTGCACTTATTCAATTTACGACGGCCCGGCAGATGTAAACAATGAATATCTGGACCGGCTGGATGAAAATGCAAAAACATTAACGATTGCATTTGAACAGCTTTATCATGAAGCAGATGAAAATGGCTACTTCATCGGCGAAGAACAGGCTTCCCTGATTTCCGATGAACTGACTCTGAATATAAGCAGAGCAGAATAGGTAAAGCCTAAAGGGAACGGTCCTGCCGCCAGGCTTCCGTTCCCTTTTGCAATATTGATTTATCTCATTATACAAGCTAAATGTTTTCATGATTCTTAAATCTTGTATATTTGCATTTCTCGACAGTTTTCTCACCTTCTTATGGTCCCCCCACACATTAGTACTCCGAATCTCAAATGGAAAAAGCCTTGTGTAAGAAAGCCGATGGAGCTATAATGAGGGAAGGCATATTAGCCTGATAAGTGAATTGCCCCCCATTAGCATTTGATAGATGAAAGGGGTAATTATTGAAAAGAGGAGCAAAAAATCAATGAGAAAAATATTGAGAGGTATTTTATTTATCGTACTTATAAATGTAATGCTCATAGATGTGGCGCATGTCTATGCAGCAAAAAATTCATCACCACTTTCTGGTTGGGTGAAAAAGGGTACTAAAAAATATTATTATAAAAACAATCAAAAAGTTACCGGTTGGAAACGCATTAAAAATAAAAAGTATTATTTTAATAAAAAGGGCCAACTGCAAACCAATCGAATGATTGGAAAAAATAAATATGTCAACAAAAAGGGCGTATTGGTATCCAAAAAAGACATTTATAAAAACAGTAAAAAAGGATTGCAATCTTTAGAGAAAAAACTCAGAAAAATGGTGGAAGGATATGGAGGCACGTATTCTATTTATGTGAAAAATCTGGATACGAATAAATATTGTATGATTAACAACCAATCCATATACCCTGCCAGCCTGATTAAACTTTATAACATGGGTTGCATTTATGAATATTTAGAAAAAAATAAAATTAATAAAACGCCTCAAATCACAGGTTGGATTAACAGCATGATAACAGTAAGCAGTAATGATGCCTATAATCTTTTGCTGGCTGCAATTGGAGGCGGAAGCGTATTAACCGGCGTTGATAGAGTGAATAAATTTTGTGAAAAGCAAGGATATTTACAAACGGCTTCTGGTGGAACGTTAAGTCCTACTTATTTAAAACCGCAGCATAAAGGGTCGTCAAGTACCAGTGTAAAAGATTGCGGTCATATTTTGGAAGATATTTATCGCGGTACTTTGGTAAGTGAAAAAGCATCTAAGGAAATGCTTGCTGTATTAACAAAACAGGAAAGAAGATCCAAAATACCGGCAGGACTTCCGGCTGGGGTAAAGTGCGCAAATAAAACTGGCGAAGTTGGGGCTTATCAACATGATGCAGCCATCGTGTTTAGTAAAAAGGCAGATTATATTATTGTAATTATGTCTAATAACGATGGCGCATCTATTTATCATATCCGTTCCTTATCAACAATGGTTTATCAGCATTTTAACTAACTGTTATCAGTTTAGAGGCGATAACGGATTGATAGATAAGAAAATAGCGATGTTAATAGAATTTATAAGGAAAACCATATTTCTTCAAGGTCTTATGCGTAGTCGAACCTTTTTGCACCAGAAAAGTAATATGTTTATATCTTATTGAAAATTCCGGTAATGAAGAATCATAATCCTCAATGGTATAACCCAGAATGCGGTTGATAGTTGGGGGCAGCTTGACCGTCAATGCTTTTTTTATATCCTGAAAAGTCGAATCATAAAAAGCCGTAACACCCTCTGGCACGGTATAAGAAGAAGCTTTTCGTCCACCTGGATAATAGATCAGTGTCTTTTTGTCTTTGTTAAACAGAACCCCTTTCACCGCAGTATAATGAGGATTTCCCTTATCCACATGAATGTTTTTTAATTTCGGTAAATATGTTCCATCCCAGTTCAAAGGCCCATTTGAATAACGATACTTATGAAAATACTTGAATTTAAAGCCCGATGGAACATATAGATTTTCCAGGTATGTATTACTCAGGTAACATGTCTCATATTTTACATTTTGAGGAATTCGGAACGATTTATCCCGTTTTCCAGAGGGATACAACGCTAACGTTCTGCCATCTTTCGTATACAAAACATTTTTTGAAACTTTATAGTACTGATTGCCTTTCGCAATGCTAAGTTTCTTCAGCTTTGGCAGACTGGACTGATAATAAGGATAATAAGGATACTTGAAAGTGTTTTTTGATATCTTAGCAGTCTTGATTTTCGTAATCGAACCAGAACGGACACTCTTCATTCCTTTATTTACTGTCAATGTTTTTAAATGACGGTTATCTTGAAATGCTCTGTCAGCAATTTTATTTACACTTTTGGGTACAGTATAAGCTTTATCTTTTTTATTCGGCGGATAATATATTAACTTTGTTTTCTTTTTATTGAAAATGACACCTTTTGACTTCGTAAAGTACTTGCTGTCCTTGTCAATGATGATATTACCCGGAATATTGATTGTCGAGATGGAGCTTACCTTTGCGGGAATCTCTATTGCAGCTACTTGTTTAGCCGAGATTATATCAATCGCAGTTAAATTTTCAGGTAATATAATTGTTTTTAAATAGTCACTGTTTAAAATGATAATCTTTTTCGTTTTTTCAGGGACACTATAGGAGTCTCCTTCTTTTTTAATCGGATAATACAGCAACATTTTCAAATCCCTGCTATACAAAGCACCGTCTTTCAGGGTGAACTGTTTATTTTTTGAACTAATGGTGATTGTTTTAAGATTCTTAGCAGTCGCTAACCCCTCGCAGAATTTGGAAATTTCATAGTTGTCTTCTAATCCGTCACTTCCCCCACTAAGTTCCCCGACAATCTCAGGAATATGCAGTTCTTCTACGCTATCGGATAGAGAATCAATAGCGACTGCCTTTTTAGGCACCGTTACTTTTTTCTTAGTGCCTACATAGCTAACATGATAACCAACACAAATCTCATAATCGTAAATCCAGCCATCTTTATACATTGCCATAGCCGTCATGGGCGGATCGATCGCTGAAAAAGCACTTAATAATGCAATGGCAGATAAGGTAATGGATAAACATTTTTTGATGAATTTCACCAATTATTCCCCCTCTCTTCAGGACGTAAGCCTGAGTACCATGCTGATAACTTCTCCCGTCTCTTTATGTTCAAACGCCGCCGATATTTTAGCGTTTTTTCCACGAAGATTGATAGTCTGGCCATTCTTAATCTGTTTTTTTAAATAATAGGCATATGTATCATTCCATATGTTAAGCCTGATATTTTTCAGTTTCCATCCTTTCTTAGACTTGATGGACACCTTCATTTTTTTCTTTGTACTTAAGATCGTGTAATCCTTAGATTTCCAAATCTTTGCCGAATATTCCCTGCCTCCTACCTTGAACGACTTACAGGGATTGGTCATTTTCCTCACAGTATAGGATTCCTTGAAATCATATGTACTTCCTCCCTGTTTTACCTGGAAACTGATCTCTACAGTCCCAGGTTTCAGGAAATACAGGTTGATTGACGGATAGTCTCCATCTGTCCTTGCTATGGCAATCGACGTGTTGCTTGATTTCAAATTTACAATCCTGGCATCTTCTTCTAAATGAATAATATACACATAAAGGCTTTGCATTCCGGATTTGAAATCTCTATAGACTACACGTTTCGACCCATATATAGCTGGTTCCGCCGCCTTGGCATTTCTTACCGGCAGCATCCAAAAGGCCGCCAGGAGTATCATCCCTATCATTCCATAAATACTGTACTTCTTTGCTTTTCTCATGATTTTCCTCCCTCTTTTTGTTTATCGATACAACTATTCGCTGTTACAAATATATAAAACCAAGACTCATATAAATCATATCGCCTGTTTTCTTATTTTTGAATGTGGCTGTTATACCGCCGCTCTTTCCTTTCAGATTTACTGTACTGCGATTCCTGATTTTTTTTGATACATAGTATTTGGAGTTGGAATTATGTTTATATGCATATAAATTGATTCCTTCTATCTTCCAGCCTTTTTTGGGGGTAATAGACACCTTCAATTTTTTCTTCGGGCTTAATATAGTATAGCCAATCTCATTTGACCTCCATATTTTCTTGTTGTAATCTTTGGGTCCAATTTTAAACGAAGCACAGGGGTTGCTCTGCTTCTTCATCGCATAAGACTCGGTGAAATAATATACTTTCCCCTCCTGCTCTATTTGAAAGCTGAGTTCCACGGTTCCCGGCTTCAGAAAACGAAGAACAATCTTCCGGTTTTTTCCCGTCCCCTCCACCTTTGGTCTGGCGATAGAGGTGCGGTCAGTCTTTAAGTTCGTAATCTTCGCATCCGGTTCCAGGTTCTTAATTCGTATATAGGCATCCTGTATGCCATAATTAAAATCTCCGTAGCTCACACGTTCTTCCGTTCCTATCACTGGTTCGGCTGCCTCGCATTTTACGGCAGGGATGATGCAAAACAGAATCATAAGTGCAATTCCCACAATTCCATAAATACTGCCTTTTTTTGTTTTTCTCATAATTTTCCCTTTCTCGTTTACGTTTTATGTGAATTTCGGGTAACTCTTCTGTCTCCAATGAATGTACGTCATATGAATGAATTAACAAACACTGAAACTATTATTATGAATTGTACCAAATTTTTGTTTAAAGTCTGCTTTATTTGTGAAAATATAACAAACACATGAACCGTTTTTCCAATATCCTTATACCAATTTCTCTTGATGTTGCAATAACAGGTTGACTGTTAAACCTGACTGATTACGGCAACTCAATTTTCACCCTTGATACCGTATTCTTTCTACCAATGTTTCCTTTTTCAAATTACGGCTGAGTGCAAATGATAACACAATTTGCAAAACGACTA
>Ga0153929_1000029_pt1 | contig 73987 bp, 72 predicted proteins | sample TSNJ013MetaG_FD_104689 | JGI IMG/M metagenome (GOLD analysis project Ga0153929, IMG submission 104689) | Attine ant fungus gardens microbial communities from New Jersey, USA - TSNJ013 MetaG | ecosystem: Host-associated > Fungi > Mycelium > Unclassified | place: USA: New Jersey, Wharton State...
AAAATATGCTTTGGCCTCTTTGGATATCAGGTGGTTCCTGTAATAAATATTCGATTTTACCTCTTTTTTCCTTAGTTTTGCCGTTAAGTCTATCTGTATGACTTTATTTTTCTTTTGTGATAAGTACAGGTAGTCCCCACATACCTGGACATTCCGCACACTTTTGGCAATTATAGTATATTTTTTTTGCACAACTCTTGGTATTTTTGCTAATGCCTCCAGATTCTGGGATAACATTACAGTACCTGTAAAACAAAGCATCAAAGACATGGCTACCATCTTTCTCAACTTATACATATCTGAATCTCCTTTCCCTATGGAATACATTTCAGGTAAAGATAGCCAAGCCGCAAGATTCCACAGGTAATTCCCCTTGTCCGGATTTTGCGGCTTGTTATTATACTATCTTTCTATATTTGAAGCAGTATCCACAATTTACATTTGTTTGTCACGTTTGCACTCATTGTATGATGCTTACCAACTCTTTTTATATACTTGTTCCCATGCACCCGCTTTGTTTTTTACAGTTCTCGTGCCCAACTTGGCTCCCTTGACGCCTTTGAGTTTCTTATATGCCCTGTTTAAATACACATAAGTTGCTTTTACAGTGTTCTCTAACCGTTTATTGTTTTTCAATTTATTGACTACAACATATCCGGAATTATCTTTCCCGCCTGTATAATCATACCAAATGTCATCTGAATACTTCGTATGGGGTCTGCCTGACCCCTTGGGACCATGTGCAAAGTGATCCTGCTGCGCATGCAACCTGAGTCCCAGCGCAAGAAGTTTTCTTATGTAGGGCTCTTTGCTTCCTTTGCTGAAAGATTTTACTGCTGTGTTTAATCCTGACCCAAATCTTTTAACAGCAAATGCTCTTCCAGTAATTCTTTGCTTCTTGTTTTCAAATGCACGATGTGCCCTTATTTTCCCATCTGCTCTCAGGCTATTCCCGAAACCAATCTTTTTCCAATTGATACCTTTGGACAACTTTATCCCCAGCTTTGTATTAAGCCAACCGCCCCATTGTACTACAGACGTGTCGGCCATCCAATCGCCATAAGCAATCAGTTTGGCGTCATGAGCGGTAAAGCCGACTCCTTTGGCAATAAATTCAGTCATATTACGATGAATCCTATAGCCCCACATCCCCGTCGGATCAATGTTGTTGATGGGATCGTTTTCACAATACGTATACCAATTGAATCCATCAAATGCCGGATCCTCACTGATGAACCTTCCTATGGCCGGGTCGTAGTAGCGCGCCCGCAGATAGGTATAACCGCTTTCGGCATCGTAATACTCCCCACAATAGCGGTACGGGTTATTGTCAGCTCCGGCGTTGCAGCCTATCTGCACGCCAAACGGGTCATAGTCGTAATTGCGGGTGACATAGCCGCTGCCGTCGGCAAGGCTCACAACGTCCCCGTGGGCGTTATACTGGTACCAGCCGTAATCGGAAGTGATCAGTTTGTGACCGTGGATGTAGCTGCTGATCACGGTGGTTCCGTTTAAGTCAAGCGCGATTTCATCGTTCAGCCAAACGTGTTCGGTGGCCGTGGCAGTACCCGCCTTTTTACTTTTGCGCATGTCGTCGGGGTAGTAGGTGTAGGTGACATAACTGCTGCCTTTTTGGTACCGGGTCATGCGGTTCAGGGCGTCAAAGGTCTGTACCGTGCCATCGGTCTTGCCGGTCATATTGCCGTTATCGTCATAACTGTAAGTGATTTGCGCCTGACTTCCTGTCTTTTCACTTATCAGGCGGTCATTTTGATCGTAAGCGTAGGCAGTTACCGTGACGGTCCCGTTTTTTGTCTCCGTCAGATTTGTCCGGTTGCCGAATCTGTCATAGGTAAATTCCTGTACGGTATCGCCGCCGGACGGTCGGACGGTCAGCGTGTAGCTGCCGGTACCGGTTGAAAACATTTTTGCGCCTATGACGTACTGGTTCCGACATTGAGCGTGTATTTGATTTTAAAGTTTCTGCCGCCGTCGCTGTCGTCATTGGATGCAAGCTGCGTCCCCCCTGACGTAATGCTGACTCCCGTCGGGGTATCGACCGTGATCGCTGCGGCATTTGCCAGAGAGGTATTATCAGGCGGTGTGGTTCGGTTGCCCGGCACTGTTGTAGGCGTTTGTTTCGGTCGTGCCGTTGGTGGTGGTTAAAAGCTGCCCCAATAAATCATAGGCATAGCTTGCTTTCAGTGTACCATTATCATATACTGCCGTCAACTGCCCACACGCATTGTACAGGATAACCGCATAAAAAGTTATTACCCCTAAAAACCATCAAATGGCTATTTTTTCACTCCTTCTATTATACCTGTTTTATATATATGGCTTCTTTTATTGCATCTTTTGATATTGCGGATAAAACTTTTCAAAAAAGTCAGCTCCTTACATTGACTATAGTTTTAGGAATGCTATAACTTATGGTGAAAGGAGATGATTTCTATGAATTCTTATGACACAAATACAGTATTGCAAAGGAACTAGACAATGTTGAATTGATAGAGGACATTCAAGGTCTGAAAAAAAATTGGCAAGATGAGCTTGCCAAAGTCAAAACAAAGAAGCTGTTGCCATCTACAAAAATAAGAACAATAGATAATCTGTTTCAGCAATTCGCAAAACAGTTTGCCGACAAAAATATTGTTTTCAACCTTATCGTAAACGGCAGTATTATTTATATGATGAATAATATTATTAAGACGGGCAAGTTGGAAACTTTAATTGTAAATCATCTTAAAGACGCACAGATAGCGATAAACGCAAGTGATAATTCTTTCCGTAATATTACGGCTATGATTGGACTTAATGAAAATCATTATGAGTTTACCGTATTTGACGGGGGCATACCGTTTGAGGTTAATACATTGGTGCGGCTCGGAGCGGAGCGCGTGACTACTCATGCCGATTCAGGCGGTAGCGGGATCGGTTTTGAAACAACCTTTGAAACCATGCGGGAATGTAAAGCCAGTTTAATAATCAGCGAAAAAGAGCCAAGCTCCGCATATCATTCTAAATCTGTTTCTATCTGTTTTGATGGCAATAACCAGTACATAATTAAAACCTACCGCCCGGATGATTTTCCTGCAAGCGATAGATACATTGTTACAAGCCGCTGACCACCTGGCTAAAGCCATCGTGCAGCGATTTTGTTCATTAAAATATCCCCCCCAATCCCATGACGGAATTTGTCTATAAATTAATGGTATCTCGCACGAAAATATGACATATATTTCCCGATCTCTCCGATATAATATTCTATTAGCGGCGAGTTTGTCATGGGAGGTACAAAAATGGGGGAATTCATCATAGCTGTTCTTATTGTCAGTGTATTATGGGTAATGTGGGACGTAGTAAAATTAGGTCTTGGGGAGAGGCAGAAGGAGGAAAGAGCAGATGTTATTTCGGCCGCACCGGGGAAAGAAAGGCTGGAAAGATATGCGGAATCATTCTCACATCTGGCGGATACTTTTGTGAAAATGTCCGGTAAAAAGGAGCATCTGACGGAAGCGGACGTTAAAGAGTTATTTCATGAAGTGCGTGACCGTGTGTGTTTGAACTGCCCGCAGTGTGAACAGTGCTGGCATTCCGATTATTCAACAACTTATCGAAAAGCATATGGCATTCTGGGAGCCATAGAAGAGGAAGGCGAGGTAATTAACGAAGGGAGAAAAGAAGCAATTTTGGAATTTTGCGTACAGGGGGACCGTTTTCTGGAGATGACAACAGAAGGGTTTCAGAGAGCGAAATTGAATTTGATGTGGAGCAACAGGCTGCTGGAAAACAGAGGTGCCGTGGCTGAACAATTAATGGAAACCTCCAGAATTATGCAAAAAGCAGCAAATACGATCTACGATGTCCATAAGGTGGATGCAGGCCTTTATCAGCAGTTAGAATTAAAATTAAAAATACATGGGATTACAGTACGTGAAATGTGGTGTATTGATACGGACAAGGACCGTAAGGAGTTATTCCTGACTTTGCGCACGAGGCGTAAAGGACGTTGTGTTTCAACAAAGGAAATCGGAAATTTGATTTCTGATATATGCGGGCAGAAAATGATACCGGATGAGGACAGCCGCACAATTGTTAACAAAGAATACAGTACGGTACTATTTGTGGCTGAACCGGCTTATTATATATTGAACGGAGTAGCAAAGGTTACGAAAGATGGAGAATTGGTCTCAGGCGATAATTTCACTCTGTTTAGAAAAGAGAACGGACAAATGATCATGAGTTTGTCGGACGGAATGGGCTCGGGTCTGGGAGCATGTCGGGAGAGTGAGACGGTAATTGAACTTCTTGAGCAGTTCTTACATGCAGGATTTGGCAAGGAATCGGCGGTACGGATGATACACTCGGCTATGATGCTTCAGAACAGCGGAACATTTTCTACGGTGGATTTATGTGTGGTGGACCTTTATAATGGGGAATGCGAATTATTGAAGATAGGGGCATCTACCACCTTTTTAAGAAAGCAGGACTGGGTAGAAACCATTACTTCTACCAGTATGCCTATGGGAATCATGCAGAATATTGATTATGAATGCAGCAAAAAGCAGCTGCAGCATGGAGATTTTATTATTATGGTATCGGACGGAGTGCTGGATGCCCTGCCGGCTAAAAACGCGGAAGAAATACTTAAGGAGCTGATTTTGCAGCAGGCAACGCAGAATGCGAAGGAAATGGCGAAGGCAATTCTGGAAAGAGTATTATTGTACCAGCATTTTCAGGCAACGGATGATATGACGGTACTGGTGGGAGGCGTCTGGAAAAGTTAAAAACACTTGCAATTTTATGTAAGATTCTTTATTATTTAAGATATACTCACAAGCGCAATGATTTACCATGTAGGCAAATCATTGCGACTGTGAGTATAGATCATAAATGCAGGGAGCTCCAAATGAAAAAAATATTTAAATATATAGAACAGCATGGTATGATTAAAGCACATGACAAAGTAATAGTAGGCGTATCGGGAGGCGCAGACTCCGTATGCCTGCTTTTTATACTGATGAAATATCAGGAGTTGCTGGATTTTTCTATCATGGCCGTTCATGTGGAGCATGGAATTCGGGGGAGGGCCAGTGTGGATGATGCCAGGTTTGCAGAGGAGCTTTGTGCAAAATGGAAGATCCCGTTTCAGCTCTGTACATTTGATATTCCTGCACTTGCCAGGAAACAAAAGCTCTCGATAGAAGAAGCCGGACGAAAGGCGCGCCGGCAGTCCTTTGAGGAGGCCTGCCAGGAATTTGGCGGAAATAAAATTGCGGTGGCTCATCACGCAGGTGACCAGGCAGAGACGGTGCTATGGAATCTGGTGAGAGGCAGCGGACTGCGTGGGCTCTGCGGCATGTGGCCGGTTCAGGGTCGGATCATCAGACCGCTTCTTGGCGTATCCAGGTCGGAGATAGAGCGGATATTAGAGACAGAACATTTGGCATACCGTACAGATGAGACCAATTTACAGGATATTTATACCAGAAATAAACTACGCCGGCACATCATACCCTATATGGAACAGGAATTGAATGAAAGGACATCAGAGCATATCGTACAACTCAGTTTGCGTTTGCAAAAGGCGGAATCCTATCTGGAAGCAGAAGGGGACCGCAGGGCGAAGGAACTGGGGAATTTCCGAAATGGAAGGGTGGAACTCCTTCGCACGGCATTTATGCAGCAGGAGGATATCATGCAGGACTATATCATCCGGTCTTGCCTCTCCTATCTGGGGGGGGGATTAAAAGATATTTCTGCACAGCATATTGAAAGTGTGAAACGGCTGGCATCCCGGCAAAGCGGAAAGCGGCTGGATCTTCCCGGTATGATAAATGCCCGGAATCAAAATGAAATCATGATTCTAAGTATTTCAGATAATCCGGATGCAGGATTCAAATATCCGGAAAAAGTAAAACTTTCTATTCCGGGAATTACTTTTTTTCATGGGTGGAAGGTACAAGCGGAGATAGAAATATATAAGAATCAAATAATTCCCAAAAATAAGTATACGAAATGGTTTGATTATGATAAAATAAAAGATACGATTCAATTACGGGGGCGCAGCCCGGGGGATTACTTTACCATAAACGAGGCAGGCGGTCATAAAAAATTGAAAAACTATTTCATTGATGAGAAAGCCGCCAAAGAAGAACGTGACCGGGTGCTGCTGCTGGCAGAGGGCTCTCATGTTTTATGGGCAGTCGGATACCGCATCAGCGAGGCATATAAAATTACAAAAGATACAAAAAAAATTTTAAAAATACAGATTACGGAGGTTTCAAATGGCAGAGAAAATTCGCGTATTATTGTCGGAGGAGGAAGTTGATCAGAGGATTCAGGAGATGGGAGAGAAAATCAGTGAAGATTATGCCGGTAAATCAGTACATTTGATTTGTGTCCTGAAAGGAGGTATTTTCTTTACCTGTGAACTGGCGAAACGCATTACCGTTCCTGTATCACTGGATTTTATGTCAGTCACCAGTTATGGTATAGATACAAAATCCAGCGGTGTCGTAAAGATTATAAAAGATTTGGATGAACCGTTGGAGGGTAAAGAAGTTATCATTGTAGAAGATATTATTGATTCCGGACGTACACTTAGTTATCTGATTGAAATTCTTCTGAAAAGAAATCCAGGCAGTATCCGTTTATGTACTTTGCTGGATAAACCGGAACGCCGTGTAACCAATGTAAAGGTAGATTATGTAGGCTTTGAGATCCCCGATGAATTTGTGGTGGGATATGGGTTGGACTATGCGCAGAATTACAGAAACCTCCCTTATATCGGTGTTGTAGAGGGTGTAGAATAGAAAGGAGATTCATGCATTGAATAAGAACTCAAAAGGATTGGGCTTTTACCTGATGATAGCCATTGCAGTTTTTTTGGTTTATATGATTATCAAAAGTGGATTTACAGCTCAGGAAACGTATTCATACAATGACTTTACCAAAGCGGTAGAGTCGAATCAGGTAGAAAAGGTGGAGATCCATCAGAATGCCCAGGTACCAACTGGGCAGTTATATGTCTATCTGATAGACGACCAGGTGAAGCGTGTTAATGTTTCAGACGTTGGTGAGGCGGAGAAATGGCTTGCAGAGAGGAATATTGAGACGGTTCTTTTTGATATTGAAAAAGAAAGCATTTTCATAAGTACCATTCTGCCTATGCTTATCATGGGAGTATTACTTGTTGTATTATTTGTCTTCATGACCAGACAGTCTGCCGGCGGAAGCAATAAAATGATGAATTTCGGCAAAAGCCGGGCAGTCATGATATCACCGGATGCAAAGAAAATTACATTCCAGAATGTAGCAGGTTTGCAGGAGGAAAAAGAGGATCTCCAGGAAATTGTAGACTTTCTGAAAGAGCCGAAAAAATATCTGAAGGTAGGTGCCCGTATACCAAAAGGCGTACTGCTGGTAGGACCTCCGGGAACCGGTAAGACATTACTGGCAAAAGCGGTGTCGGGTGAAGCCGGCGTTCCATTTTTCAGCATTTCCGGCTCTGATTTTGTGGAGATGTTTGTAGGCGTGGGTGCATCACGTGTACGTGATTTGTTCGGGGAAGCGAAGAAAAATGCTCCCTGTATTATTTTTATAGATGAAATAGACGCCGTTGCAAGGCGCAGGGGAACCGGTATGGGCGGCGGTCACGATGAAAGAGAACAGACCCTGAATCAGCTTCTGGTAGAAATGGATGGATTCGGGTTCAATGAAGGCATTATTGTCATGGCGGCCACCAACCGGGTGGATATCCTTGACCCTGCAATATTGAGACCGGGACGTTTTGACCGGAAAGTTGGTGTTGGAATACCGGATGTAAAAGGAAGAGAAGAGATTTTGCTGGTACATGCAAAGGGCAAGCCTCTTGGAGACGATGTGAATTTCAAGGAAATTGCACAGACGACTGCCGGGTTTAGCGGAGCTGATCTGGAAAATCTTATGAACGAGGCAGCCATTTATGCGGCTAAGGCGAAACGCGGCTACATCATTCAGGAAGATATTCATCGTTCATTTATAAAAGTGGGGATCGGTTCGGAGAAACGCAGTAAAATCATTTCTGAAAAGGAAAAACGCATTACTGCGTACCATGAAGCAGGTCATGCCATTTTATTTCATGTGTTGCCGGATGTAGGACCCGTGCATACTATTTCCGTAATTCCCACCGGTATGGGGGCGGCAGGTTATACGATGCCGCTGCCTGAAAAAGATGAAATGTTCCATACCAGAGAACAGATGCTTCAGGAAATCGTCGTGTTCTTTGGCGGACGTGCGGCCGAGGAACTGGTCATCGGTGATGTGACAACCGGAGCTTCACAGGACATTAAACAGGCGACCAATGTTGTAAAGACCATGGTTACCAAGTATGGAATGTCGGATAAGGTCGGTTTGATTCATTACGGAAATGATGAAGATGAGGTATTTATTGGACGCGATCTGGCTCATACCAGAGGCTACGGCGAAAATACGGCAACGATGATCGACAATGAAATAAAACGTATTGTGGATGAATCATATCAGCGGGCGATTGCTTTACTTCAGGAAAACATGCAGGTATTACATCGGTGTGCTGCTTTATTGATTGAAAAAGAAAAGATTGGCAGAGAGGAATTTGAGGCGCTGTTCTAATACCTTTTACTGGCTTGAGGTAAAGATTGGATCATTGTTCCAATCTTTACCTCATTCACATAGAATGAAATTAGACAGGATATAAAGGAGAAAGTTATGAATCCGGAGAATATAGAATATCTGTGTAAAGCTCAGAAATATGTAATGCAGATGAGACCGGTGTTTCAGCCCAATGCGCTGTTCAGTGATGAAACTTCAAATTACGTTACCCCTATGGAACCCAAACCGGGTGATACGGTTACTATTCGTTTTCGTGCGGCTGTAAACAATATAGATAATGTTTATTTGATCAGCGGTGCTATGAGACAGCATATGGAATATGAAAAAACGGCGGGAAGGTTTGACTTTTATAAAATAGAAATACCGGTAGGCAGTGACCTCATGCATTATTATTTTGAAGTACGGGCAGGAAAAACCAGGTGCTTTTATAATAAAATGGGTGTTTCCAAAGATTTGCAGGAGTATTATGCTTTTTCCATCGCTCCGGGCTTTAAGACACCGGACTGGGCCAAAGGTGCTGTCATGTATCAGATATTTGTGGATCGTTTTTATAATGGAGACGAGAATAATGATGTGGTGGACGGAGAGTATTTTTATATTGGCGATAAAGTTACAAGGGTAACGGACTGGAGCAAGTATCCGGAATATATGGGGATTCGGGAATTCTATGGCGGAGATCTGCAAGGGGTAAAGGATAAGTTGGACTATCTCTGTGATTTGGGTGTAGAGGTCATCTATTTTAACCCAATTTTTGTATCACCATCGAATCATAAATATGATATACAGGATTATGATTATATTGATCCCCACTATGGGAAAATTGTGAGAGACGGCGGGAATCCTCTTGAACCCTGGAACAGTAACAATGCCGAAGCCACGAAATATATTCAGCGGGTAACGGATAAAGAAAATCTGGAGGCAGGCAATCAATTATTTATACAGTTGGTGGAAGAAATTCATAAGCGGGGAATGAAAGTCATTCTGGATGGTGTTTTTAACCATTGCGGCTCTTTTAATAAATGGCTGGACAGAGAACGCATCTATGAAGAGCAGAAAGGCTATGAAAAGGGTGCATATGTTTCAAAAGAGAGTCCCTATTTAAGCTTTTTTAAGTTTAATAATGAACATGAATGGCCATATAATCCGTTTTATGATGGTTGGTGGGGGCATGATACTTTACCGAAACTAATGTATGAGCAATCCCCTAAATTATATGATTATATCATGGAGGTGGCAAAAAAATGGGTATCTCCTCCTTATAATGCAGATGGCTGGCGTCTTGATGTGGCGGCAGACTTAGGATTCAGCAATGAATATAATCATGAATTCTGGAAGGCTTTTCGAAAAACGGTAAAAGAAGCGAATCCGGAGGCCCTCATACTGGCAGAGCATTATGGAGATGCCGGTTCCTGGCTGCGTGGCGATGAATGGGACAGTGTTATGAACTATGATGCCTTTATGGAACCGCTGACCTGGTTTTTTACCGGAATGGAGAAGCACAGTGATGAATATATGGAGAATTTGCTGGGGAATCATGAAAGCTTTATCGGTGCCATGAATCATCATATGTCCAATTTTCTGGCTCCTTCCATGCTTGTGGCAATGAATGAATTGTCGAATCACGACCATTCAAGATTCCTGACCAGAACCAATCATAAGGCAGGGCGGGTAGCCCAGCTTGGACATGAAGCTGCCGGGTATAAAGTGAATAAAGCGGTAATGCGTGAAGCAGTTGTGATGCAGATGACATGGCCCGGTGCACCGACCATCTATTATGGTGATGAAGCAGGAGTCGTTGGCTTTACGGATCCGGATAACCGCAGGACTTATCCATGGGGTAAAGAAGATGAGGAGTTGATTCGCTTTCATAAAGAAATGATAGCAATTCACAAGAAATATCCGGTATTGACTCATGGCTCTCTGAAATTTTTGGCTGCAGAGCGTGGTTTTCTCTGCTATGCACGGTTTTCAGAGAAGGAGCAGATCGTAGCTGCATTTAATAATGATGAGCAGGAAAAGAAGGTAGAGATACCGGTCTGGTATGCAGGAGCAGCGGAAGGAAGCCGGATGCTGCGAATTATGCAGACAGATGCGTTGGGATTTTCTTCGGAGAAGGAATCTTTGCCGGTAGAGGCGGGGAAAATCACTTTGACATTACCCTCTACATCGGCAGTGGTAATACTTGGCAGACCTGTGTGATGCAGGACGCTTTGGTGGGGAAGGTGTGGAGGAGGTAAAGATTGGAACCAAAGCTGGTTTTGGCTTTTTCGCACACCTTCTATACTTTTTGTATGATAATATCTGACCTTTTACATTTTGACTTTATCTCTTTGTACCGGAAAGATTGAATGATATATTCGTTTTTCTGGTCAAATCTTAATTTTACAGTTTTGGTATATGGATATGAAATTTGTGTACTTTCAGCGATGATTAGACTCGCTCCTGTTTCTTTCATGGTTTTAAAGGTAGTCATGAATCCAATTCCGCTGCCTCCGGTATCGGAGTGAGTCGTAACCCGCTTTTCTCCCAATTGCAGTAATGTGTCGACTTCAAAGGGAATACCGGAGTCTTTTACACTGAATTCATAACATCCATCAAAGATACCGAGATGAACGAATATTCTTCTATGAGTATTGGTTCCTGCTTTGATAGCGATTATGGCATCTTTGATATGATCTGCAATTAAAGTCTCTAAGCTTGTTTGTGAAATGATATTATCGATCATATATCGGATGCTGCCAGTGACGGCAAGATCGAGTTCAATTTTCTCTTTAATGGCTTTTGTTAACATATGGCAGAATACGCCGTCTATTAAAGCTACTTTCGTTGTAGGCAGAACCTTATTTGCGATCTGCTCTTTTACCATGGAAACGTCTCGTTCCGCGGATAGGCGATTAAGTTGTTTGAGGAGGTCTTGGGTTTCCTGAACATAGCTGGTGTCCGCATCACTATTTAACAAAGATTGCAGGAGATTCTGAACAGATATTTGCATGGCGGGAATTATATGATTGTCTTTATGTACTACGCTGGATAGAAATTCATTGGTATGGGTTAGTTTTTCGATTTTTTTGTCTCTTTCAAGAATGAGTTTTTTCAGGCACTCCAATTCCTGCTCAATCAGCATATTAGTATATTGTTTCGTGAGATTGATGCGCCACCAGTAGATGATTCCAGTCGTACAGACAAAAATTGTAATGATCAATATACCAGCGATTGGGTTTGCAATATAATCTACTGCTCCAATCAAAGGAGCTAATATTATAATAGCACTACTAATAATTAATACAATGGTGTTTGTCTTTGCACTGTTCATAAATGAAAATCCATTTTTAAATCTTCTTATCTTGAAAAGTGATATAGATAGTATAAATTGAAAAATACTTGTAGCAATTATAAATAATATATTATGAACTCCTTTGAAAATAATTTCTTCTATAATAGCTAGAATTATGACTGCGAATGTAAAAAAAGAGTAACTAATTCCAAATGAAATAAATATGGTTGTTATGGCTAAGTCAATTTTTTTCTTGCTTATTAAAGACATAAATATTCCTGATAGTATAATCATAATAATTATTCTTAAATTTGGAAAATAAACTTTTACTATTGTTATAAAATAGGAAATAAAAATGGAAAAGAGAGTAAAAGAAAATACTTTTAATAATGTTATTTTCTTATAATTTATTATTTTAGTATAAATATAAATAGAACAAAGACATACAGTAAAATATTTAATTAGTGAAGTAACCATGTATAACACCTCTTCCATATAATTTCTTATATATTTTAACATAAAAAAGCTGTATCGGGTAAATTAATAAATAGCCAGTCTTTAGTTTAAGACTGGCTATTTATTATATAGCAAAAAAAATACGTATGCGTGTAATAAGCTTATCAATTGTATTCCACATAGGAAGCACCTCCTTAATATTATATATAATATATCATATAATAGAATAATGTCTGATTAATATATGTAATTGTTTAATATGTAAGTATATAGAAAAGAAGAATAAAAGAAGAGCCAGATAAAAATCTGGCTCTTCTTATGTAGATTAATGTAGCATTATGTCTGAAATTTTATTTTTTATTTTCGCTATATAATGATATACGGATTTATTATTTTAATTTATCGAACCTTCACTGTAGCATTTCTAATGTTTATGTAATCCAATCCAATTCTTTATGGATGAAAAGTAGGTTCGTTTTTTTAGCTATAATTAAAACTGTAGGCAAAGACGGAAGATATAGTCTTGAAACCACTAATTGTATTTGTTATGGAAGATAGTGGTTAAAGGTTTACCAAAAGGATTTGAAGTGTTAGAATGGAGAATAGAGAAAAGAATACTGAACTACCGGTTTTTGAACCACTGCGCCAGCAGTTTAGTGTAATTTATATTAGTGGAGCTGTAAATATTCATGTTAGAATTAGGTCCTATCACCGAAAATGAATATCAATTACTTGTTGATTGGAATGACGAAAAAGATGAAGAATTTCTTTTTCAATGTGCCGGTCATAAAGCATATACATATCCTATCTCTGTATCACAAATAAAAACAAGAATTGAATCAGGAGCAAGAATATTTACGATTAATTTGGACGGTAATATAGTTGGCAGCGTAGAATTAGATAAAGTTGATTTAGATAAATCTACTGCTAATGTTTGTCGGTTTATACTCTGCGAAAATATGAAAAACAAAGGCATCGGAGCATCGGCTCTCAAGGCTCTCATAAAAATTGCATATGATGAAATGAGAATAAATAAACTGACGCTGGGTGTGTTTGCTTTCAATATCGGAGCCATTCGCTGTTACGAGAAATGTGGTTTTTTAGTAAAAGAGTATTTTGAAAGGGATGACCCTAAATGGAACGGATATATAATGGAATTGAGAACGTCTAATCTCTGATAATAAGCAAAATACAGTTAAAGGCTTAAAGTAGTGTTTACCCTGCTTACACAAAACCACATAAACCAAGATAAAACAATAACATGTTTTCAGATGAAAATTTAAAAGAATATGATAGTATATACATGGTGGTAATCATATAGTGGTGAGTAAGCAATTTTATATCATGAATATGAATAACTGCTGTGTCATTAGAGTTCTTCTCATATTATGATGATTCATAGTAATGATAAAAAGATTGAATGTTACTCACCATTATAAGATTATTTGTTGGTTCCAATGTTATTTAGTTAATATTTGTTATAAAAAATCAGAATATGAGCAGTGTATTAAAAAAATACTCTGTTCTTTTTTGCATATAAAAAAGAGGAAAATAATGTCGAAAATTACCGCCCCGATACTGGTAACAGGGATTCTTGGCGTCTCCCTTCCATTTCAAACATTATGCGCTCTATAATTAATTGTTTCACATTGTTTACACAAAACCATATAAACCAAGACAAAACTACAACATAATTTCATATAAAAATTTAAAAGAATATGGTAATATGTTCACGTGTGGGAATAAAGTAATGGTGAGTAAGCAATTATATATCATGAATATGAAACTGCTGTGTCATTATTGCCCTTCTCAATAATGACGATTCATAGTAAAGATAAAAAGATTGAATCTTACTCACCATTATAAAATTATTTGTGTATCAGCGAAATGGTACAGGATTGCAGATGCCCCATACTCTTAATATAAAACAAAAATAAGCCAGTCAAAATCCTGTTACAGATTTGACTGGTTTATTTAACATTGAAATATAAATAGAACGTTGTACTAGCTAAGATCATTGAAAGATGATAGCTTCTTCTTTCTTATGTCATCTATCCGTTTCTTGGATAAGCCGGTGATGGCATGGATCTGTTCGGTAGTCAGACCTATTTTAACAGCATTGATGGCATTCTCGATTTTTCCTTGCTCCAACCCTTGCTCCAACCCGGCTTCGAAGTAAGAGTCTTTCTGGCTTTCTTCATCCATGATTGCCATTTTTCTTTTTAAATATTCTTCCCTTAAAGCACGATCACGGTTAATCTTTTGGATCTCGTTCACTGCTTCTTTCAAATATTCGTTTTTATTGGCCAACATTTCATATTCCTCCCTGCTTTTCGCATTGATAAGCATGCACCAGTGGTAAAGTTCGTTTCCCTGCGCTTCGATTAAGGCGCTTTTTACTTTCTTTAATTCTATCACATGAAATGCTATTTTGTCAGTATATAATTGATGGTTTTCGGTATCCAGCAGTTGGATCTTTGAGTGGAATTTTTCGGAGTCCGGAAATAAATTAAAATCCAAGATGCTGATATGTATGCATGGATTGAATTCTTTATACTTGCTGCCGGAACGCCCCTGGTCGATGAACATCTTAAAGTTATAAAACATAGTACGGTAGGTCAAAGCCAATATCTATTTAGCTGCCGTAGATATTGGCAAATGTGATTCTGCAAATAGGCTTGAGTTTTTAGAGATTTATTCAAAAGGATACTGCAGTTTTGACTGGCTTATTTAATTAAATATTATTTCTTATTTTCTCTGCATAATAATACATAAATTCAGTTTTTGTGGGGATACCTTTCTGCGGGTTAATATAGGCAGTATAATATTTTTTCAAATCTTCAATTGGTATGGTTCTCCAGGCATGATTGAGTACATGCTGCATTGCCCTCTCCACGCTGGCATCTGTTTTTTTGTGTTTTTGGGCAATCAGAGCGCAAATACCTGCTTCATTTTCATTCTGAATAAGAATCTGAATTCCTTCTTTTAGATAATTTCTGCCTTTCATCTTTGGACTAAGACAAACCAGATCGAATTCCTTATTAATCAAGCGTGATATTCTTTTTGAAAATTCTTCCGGCGTTTCGATGGTGGAGAGATTCGAAATTGATTTATTTATATGGGCGCTCATCTTAATATAATCTTTCATATCCCTGAGGAATTCTATCACATATCCGGCACTGTAATTGTCTTGATTCTTAGTCATAATATGACCGGCTCCGCAATCTCGAACCTTGGCATGAGTGATCGAATTTATATTATTAGTAGTTACCAGAACATAAGGATAACAGGAAATATCTAAATGATTTAACGTATTCAAAAAAGATATGCCGTTTCCACCACCGGCGTGTAATTCTAAATCTAAAATCACAACATCAGGAAGAAGTTGTTCAACATATTCAATACCTTTACAGGCACTGTTGGTAACGGCTATTAAGTTGACGTCATTTGTAGTTTTGCTATACTCTTTTATTGCTTCACATTCAGCATCATTGTCTTCGATGAGCAGAACGTTTAATTTGTTTACCATATAAAATCAATCCTTAGAAGTTTTATTTATTTGAAATTATACAGTAAAAATAAACAAAGGTCTACTGTTTATACATAACTTACAACTAAAAGACGGATCTTATGCACCGAAACAGTAATGAATTATTAATAATAAGTTGAATAAAAAAGTAGTTGACAAATATTTAAAAGTAATATATGATAAATATATCCTCAAAATCATTATTCATTGGCAGTCTCTTGCCGGTTATTCCTATTAAGCAGATAAGACAAAAAGAATTACAAAAAAGTTATCAACGGGATATTGCCTTACTATGCAAAATCTTAGAAAAAGATAGAATAGTTTAAAAGTGGTCTCTGCCGAAATAAGGAGGAAATACAGTTTGACAACAGGAAATAGGTTCCTATCATTTTACAGAAAGCGATTGAAGTATGCAAAGACAAATGCTATACTATTCCCAAGAAGGCTAAATACTTTGGAGGCTTGTTATACTGATACATATTGCAAATATCAAGATGGTATAGACCAATTTAATGAAAATGAGGTAATGGCATGACGGACAATGAATTATTAATGGCGATTTCCGAAATCGTTGATAAAAAGATTAACGCTGCTGTACAGCCAATTAAGAATGATATGCGTGCAATCAAGGTTGATTTGTTGGAAAACAATGTATTGCCGAGGCTTTCCAGTATGGAAGAACATTATGTAGCAACTGCAAATAGATATATAAATAGTACAGAAGCTATTGAATCTATACAATCGGATGTGGATACATTAAAGAAAGTAGTACGAGAACATAGTGAGAAGCTGCAGAAAATATCTTAATGATAATGATTCTACCATTCCCGAATGCATAAAAGGAAACAGTTTAATTGTATCCAGTCCAAAAGTCTTTGATGAACTAAAACAACTGCTAGCATAATTATATTAAGAACGATAATAATTGGAGGATTTTAATGTTAGAATATATTACAAATATTCGAAAGAAAATTGGTCATGATAGATTATTTACTATCAAGGTTGATTTGTTGGAAAATAATGCATTGCCGAGGCTTTCCAGTATGGAAGAACATTATGTAGCAACTGCAAATTAAACCTTTTGAGTAAACAAGGTCGCTAAATATTTGACGATATTTAAAATGTTTTTGAAAAACAGCCAAGAATCCCTGCCAACTATCTTTTGCGAAAGATCCGGTGTATGAGGGTAGCTGCGTAGCTTGCGAAGCAGCGTAAGGGAGAGAGAAGACCCAAGGAGCCATGAGGGCATTCCCGAATGGCGACTGTTTTCGGGGGCTTCGAACGACCGCCGAAGGAGTCCGGTTCGCATAAGATAGTTGGCAGGGATTCTTGGCGTCCCTCTTCCAATACTTTTAACCACTATTGAATCCTTTTCCCTTCAGAAAACATCAAATTTCATTCCTTATCTTTTCTGCGAAATAATATATGAATTCAATATTTGTCGGAACACCTTTATGCGGATTAACATAGGCAGTATAATATTTTTTCAAATCTTCAATGGGCATCTTTCTCCAGGCCTGGTTAATTACATGCTGCATAGCCCTTTCAACACTGGCATCCGTTTTTTCGTATTTTCTGGCAAGAATTGAACAAAGGCTTTCTTCAGGAGCATCTTGAATGAGAATCTGAATTGCTTCTTTCAGATAATTTCTACCCTTCATCTTTGGATTCAGACCAATAAGATTCAATTCTCTATTAATCAGCCGCAATAATCTTTTTGAAAATTCTTCCGGTGATTCAATGGTAGCCAGATTGGAAAGTGGATTATTCATGTTGGCACTGTTCTTAATTAATTCTTTCATATCTCTGAGAAATTCCAATACATTCCCGGCGCTGTAATCTTCCTGATTTTTTGTCATTATAAAACCTGCTCCGCATTTTCGAACCTTGGCGTGCGTGATTGGGTTTACGTTATTTGTAGTTACCAGAACATAAGGATAATAGGATATATTTAATTTGTTCAGTGCATTTAAAAAAGATATGCCGTTTCCTTCTCCTGCATGTAATTCTAAATCTAAAATGACAGCATCCGGAAGAAGTGCTTCTACATATTCAATACCTCTACGGGCACTATTTGTTTCGGCGATTATATTTATATCGTCGGTTTCTTTTGCATATCCTTTTAATGCTTCACGTTCAGCTTCATTGTCTTCAATGAGCAGAATATTTAATTTGCTTATCATAACGAATCACCCTTAATCTAATATTTAACAATAGGTATTTCAACATTATACAATAAAAATTGACAAAGGTCTACTATTTACACAAAAATCTACATAAACCAATATAAAATAATAACATATTTACATATATGTATTTTAACTCTAAAAAACTATCTTTCCAAAAATCCGCATAAACAATTCTATTATATAATATTTATAGTATTAAGAATGATTGCGGGAGATATTATTGAGGAGATTAATAACATTATTATGTGTGTGCCTGATGGGAAGCAGTCTGCTGTTATCCGGATGTACAATGGGAGAAGCTGGAGAATCTGATAAAACAGAGGTAGAATTTACGCTGGTAGAAATAGAAGATGTTTCGGCAGAATTACTGGAAGTAATAAATAAGAATAAAATGAATGAAATTAAAATGAGCTATGAAGACGGCGGATATACTTACATTGTAAGAGGTTATGGGGAACAGAAGACCGGTGGTTACAGCATTTCGGTAAATAACGTATATATAGCAGAGGATAAGTTACATGTAGAAACCAGCCTGATTGGACCGCCTCATGACAAGAAGCTTCAGAATGAACCGTCGTATCCGTTTGTGGTGATAAAAGTAGAAGGTGGGGATTTTGAGGTGGTATTTGACTGATTAGTCAAAGCGGATACTCGTAATCCGCTTCGCTTAGAAGCGGGAGACTTGCTTGGGAGGTTAAACAAACAATACAGAATAGAGGTAATTTTGCAGATTATCTGCACATAACTATAAACCCTCCGGCATAAACTTATAAGAGATTATGCTGGGAGGGTTTATTAATGGAGTTATTAAAGAAAAATATTCGTATGAATCGCCAAAAGAGTAAAGCCGTCAATCAAATAACCTTAGATGAAGATCATAATGTACCGGATAGCAAGCCGGATATAGGAAGCATTATCCAGGAAAATGGGACAATAAAAGTTGAAAATACGAAGATAATGGAAAATCATGTACTATTAAGCGGAGCGTTGGAAATCAGTATCCTTTATATCTCCGACAATGGGGAAAAGCAGTTACATAGAATGAATACAAGACTGCCCTTTGAGGAAAAACTAAATCTGGATGGAGTGGACGCAGGTGACAATATCAGCTTGAAATGGACTGTGGAAGACCTGAATGTGCATATGATAAATTCAAGGAAAGTCAGTATTCAGGCGCTGATGGTTTTTATGGCCTCTATTGAAGAGATCTATGATGCGCAGGCCGGCATAGAGGTGAAGGACGTGGATGAACTCAGCACCATGACAAAGACTCTTGAGCCGCTTTCTCTGGCGGTGCAGAAAAAGGATATTGTACGTGTAAAGGATGAAATTGCTCTGGCTTCGAACAAGCCGAATATAGGTGAATTGCTTTGGGATAACGTGCAGCTGCGGGGGACGGATATCAGAGTAATGGATGGAGAACTGGATGTCAAAGGTGAACTGTTTGCTTTTGCTCTTTATGCGGGAGATGATGAAAACAGCACGAAGCAGTGGGTTGAGATGGCACTTCCTTTCCATGAGACAATTACATGCGGAAGCAGCGCAGCGTTTATGATCCCGGATGTGGAGATGACGCTCTCTGCATGCACCCTGGAAGTAAGGCCGGATTATGACGGAGAAGAGCGGCTGATCCAGGTAGAAGCTGTATTGGATTTGGACATCAAGCTTTATGAGGAAGATAAGGTAGAGATATTAGCAGATGTATACTCACCGTTGACGGAACTCAGGCCTGTAATGAAACAGGAAATTTATGAAAGCCTGGTAGTTAAGAATTTTTCCAAATGCAGATCCGGTGAGCTTATCAATATGGAAGAAAATCAGCCTCGGATGCTTCAGATCTGCCATAGTAAAGGCGATATCAAAATCGATGATACTGCAATTGTAAATAATGGAATCCAGGTAGAAGGAAGCGTTTTTGTGACGATCCTGTATATTACGTCTGATGATACGCTGCCTTTTGCGGTTATGAATAGTATGGTGCCGTTCCAGCATACCATAGAGGTAGAAGGAATCAATATGGATTGCCGTTTTTCTCTGAAAACGGAGCTGGAGCAGTTATCCACAACCATGATAGACAGTGAAAAAATTGAGGCAAAGGTCAGCATTAATTTAAATGCATTGGTAGTTCAGGTGCACCATGAGAATTGTATCTCGGATGTAGTAGAGGAGGAACTGGATCTGAAAAAGCTTCAGGATCTGCCGGGCATTGTAGGATATATCGTACAGCCGGGTGACAGCCTTTGGAGTATTGCCAAATCCTATTGTACCACACCGTACCATATCAAGGAGTTGAACGAACTGGAAACAGATGAAATTCAGACGGGAAACCGTTTAATAATTATGAAAGAAACCCCTAAAATCCGTTGACATTTATAGGGAACATGTTAAAATAATAGAATGATACAAATTGTATACAAAGTGCAACGAGGTACTATATGAGAGAAATGAAACTAAAGGCACTGGCGAAGATCAACCTGGGGTTGGATGTAATACGCAGGAAAGAAGACGGGTACCATGAGGTACGTATGATTATGCAGACAGTTAAGATATATGATCAGATACGTATGCGTGTAATAAATGCACCCGGTATCAAGATTACGACGAACCTGCATTACATTCCTGATAACGAAGACAATCTTGTATATAAATCGGCAAAACTTTTAATGGATGAATTTGGAATACGGAAGGGTCTTTCTATTGATTTGAAAAAATTCATACCGGTAGCGGCAGGCCTGGCAGGCGGAAGCTCCGATGCGGCAGCTGTATTGATAGGAATAAACCAGATGTTCCATCTGGGACTTTCAAAAGAAGATTTAATGAAACGTGGTGTAGCGATTGGTGCAGATGTACCGTTTTGTATTTTGCGCGGAACCGTGCTTGCAGAAGGAATTGGTGAACAATTGACGTCTCTGCCCCCACTCCCACAATGTCATGTACTGATTGCAAAGCCTGGCATTCATGTTTCAACGAAATTTGTATATTCAAATTTATGTGTGGATGAAATAACGGCACATCCTGATATTGATGGGCAGATAAAAGCGCTTCGGGAGGCGGATTTGAAAACAACGGCAGCTTTGATGGGGAATGTTCTGGAAACGGTTACGATATCGGAATATCCGGTCATTGATGAAATCAAGAAGGAAATGATAAAAGACGGCGCATTGAATGCTATCATGAGCGGCAGCGGGCCAACCGTTTTTGGATTGTTTGATGACAGTCAGAAAGCACAGTACGCATATGAAAATTTACGCAGGGGCAGTATTGCCAGACAGGTTTATCTGACCAGCGTTTATAATAATGGAGGAAGTACGAATGACAAATGATTTTCAGATTAATATGAATGAATACCTGCCGCTGCGTGATGTTGTATTTAATACGTTACACCAGGCAATTTTGAAAGGTGAGTTAAAGCCGGGCGAGCGCCTGATGGAAATTCAACTGGCACAGCGTCTGGGTGTCAGCCGCACCCCGGTGCGGGAAGCAATTCGGAAGCTGGAGTTGGAGGGACTGGTAGTTATGGTTCCAAGAAAGGGCGCAGAAGTAGCAGAAATCACGATACAGGATTTGGTGGATGTATTGGAAGTGCGTTCTGCCCTGGAAGTGCTGGCGGCAAGGGATGCCTGCGATCATATCAGCAATGAACAGCTGAAGGAACTGAAACGGAGTGAAAATGAATTCAGGCATTCTTTAGACAGCAGGGATATAACCGCATGTGTGCAAGCGGATATGAAATTCCATGAACTGATCTACAGCGCTACGAATAACCGGAGACTGCTTCAGATACTGAATAATTTAAGAGAGCAGATGTATCGTTACCGTATGGAATATTTAAAAGATAAAAGTACGCATAAGATACTACTGGGGGAACATGAGGCAATTTACAACGCATTGAAAAACAGGGATAAGGATAAGGCAGGTGAAGCCATCCGGGTGCATATAGACAATCAGAAGGAATCAATGGTCAACAGTCTTCAATCAAAAGAATAGAAAATAAAAAAATGTATATGATATGAAAAGAGGATAAGATTATCTTATTCTTTTTTTAATGCATTAAATAAGTAAGCAGCGAAGCGGATTACGAGTATCCGCTTTGACTTCATATGAAATGAGGAATAGGTATTGGGTGACATTTCAACCAGTTTAGAAAGCAATAGAAAAACTGTTCAAAAGCGGATAGCAGATTGTGATGATATACTGCTTCGCCCTATGGAGCTTGGAAAAGAAGTTACGGTGGCTTGCTTTTTAATTTATATTGAAGTTGCAGTCAGTAATATGATGCTGGAAGACTCCGTGATCGGCAAGATGCTGAATCATTTAAAGGAGATGGACAAGGATTCTATCTATCAGTCGATTAAACAAAACAGCCTTGGGGTATCCGACACAAAAGAATTGGAAACGATGCAGGAAGCTATGGCAGCCATGCTGGCTGGAAATGTGGTTCTGTTTATCGATGGATATGATAAGGCGGTTAAGGTCGGAAGTAAAGGATATCCGGCTGCGGGAATCTCGAAAGCGGAGTCAGAAAAGGTACTGCGCGGATCGAAAGAGGCCTTTAGCGAATCCGTTAAAATCAATACGGCTCTTATCCGCAAGCGGGTACGTGATACGAAATTAAAAGTAAAGGAAAAGGTAATCGGGAAACATTCCAATACAACCACAGCGCTGGTTTATATAGATGATCTTGCATACCCAAGCTTATTGGATAATATAGAAAAAAAATTAGATTCTTTTGAGATTGACGGAGTCCTGGACAGCGGAATCATTGAACAGCTGACAGAGGAAAGCTGGTATTCTCCGTTTCCGCAATATCAGACAACGGAGCGGCCCGACCGGGCTGCCATGGCGGTTATGGAAGGCAGGGTGGTATTACTGAGTGATAACTCTCCGGAGGCCTTGATTCTGCCGACGACGTGGAATACGCTTTTTCAGACCAGTGATGATTATTACAGTCATTTTACAATTGCATCATTTTTAAGGTTGATTCGGTATGTGGCTGCTTTTCTGGCGGTGTCTCTGCCGGGACTTTATTTGATAGCAACCAATTTTCATACCCAGATGCTGCCTACCAATCTGGTTATTTCATTGGCGAAGGCAAGAGCCGGGGTCCCTTTCCCAAGCTTGCTGGAAGTGCTGATTATGGAACTTTCCTTTGAATTGATCCGGGAAGCGGGGCTTCGGGTTCCCGGACCCATTGGCAATACTATCGGTATTGTAGGAGGATTGATTATTGGACAGGCAGCCGTCGCTGCCAATATTGTTAGTCCTATTATTGTAGTTGTGGTGGCTTTGACTGCACTTGGCTCTTTTTCAATTCCGAATGAAGAAGTATCAGGAGCTTTGAGACTGATAAAGTATGGAATGATTTTTTTCTGCAATTTCTGGGGTGTACTGGGTCTTTTGTTCGGGTGGTTTTTGATACTGGTGCATCTGGCAGGTTTGAAAAGCTTTGATATTCCTTATTTGATTCCTTTTACGGCAGCAGACATCAATCAGGATAAAGATAAGGCGGACAGTATTTTTAGAAGACCTATCTTCCAGATGAATCGAAGACCGGTATTTGCCCGCAGACATAACCGGGTACGATTAAGAATGAAATAGAAGAAAGAAAGGATAAAATATGTTTGCAAATAACCGGAAAATTTCAGCAAGGCAACTGCAGTGGCTGGTAATACTGGGCTCCATAGGAAAAGCAGGGCTATTATTGCCGCGTTATACGGGGAATGAGAGCGGAAGGAGTTTTATACTAAGCTTAATTCTGGGAGCGCTGCTGACACTGCTTTTTGTATTTCTTATCGGCAGGCTGGCGCAGCATATTCAGAATGACTTTCACGCATATATCCAAAACCGTTTGGGTGAAAAAGCTGCATTTGTCATCAGCATTGTATATTTGGTGTATGTATTTGTGGATTTGATTTATGTAACATGGCTGTTCTCATCTGTTTCTCTTACATTTCTTCTACCGGAAAAATCTTATATAGTTTCTATGATTATTTTACTTGCCGGGGGATGTTATATGGCAGCCGGAGGAATGGAAGTGCAGGGACGTGTTGCAGAAGTTCTTCACAAGATTATTATTTATCCGCTTTTTTTGATGCTTTTGCTGGCAGCGTTTGCCGTAAATCCGGAGTATCTTGGAAGCGGTGCAGCCCAACTTAATATACAGACCCTGAAACATGGGTTTCAGATGCTGATACCTTTTGGGAGTATTAGTCTGTTTCTTTTTATTGCTCCTTTTGTAAACAGTAAAAAGAGTTTCAAAATTGCATTAAGACGGGCGGCAGGTGTTATCGCAGTTAGTATGATTGGTCTGTTTCTGATTGTAATTGGGGTATTTGGCGAGGCGGGAATGCGTGCACTTCCCTGGCCGGCGATTACATTGATGAGCAGCGTGGATATTCCGGGAGGGTTTCTGCAGAGATGGGATGTAATATTTACCGGACTTTTAATGCTATGTTTCTTTGTGGCAGCAGGTATGGGACTGTTCTGTATGAAATTTCTGGAAAATGAATTGCTAAATGGAAAAGGAAAATCATGGTATCTGGCAGTGAGTGCATTGGTAGTATTGGCTGCCGCAGTTTGGGTGGGAAGTTATGAGACAGCGGTGAGAATTTATACCATTGTAAATGGATATATACTTTTGCCTATCATAGCGGTATTTATTTTTTTATTATTATATCTGGAATGGGTAAAGAGGAGGAAGGAGAAATGAGACGATGCGGATGGTCAGGGTGTTTAAAGATTTTTCTGTGGATTCTAATGCCGCTCTGTCTGGCTGGCTGTGCGAACCGGGAGTTGGAGGATCGAAGTTTTCCGTCGGCGATGGTAGTACGGGAAGCTGGGATAGAAGCTTCTATGGAGGAGCAGCAAAACCAGAGCAGGCTTTATCTGGATTACGGACATGTAAAAGCTGTGATAATCAACAAGGCCCTTGTTCCAGATATACAGAACCTGAAAGAGATTCTGGCGTATTTAGAAAAGCGTCCTGTGTTTGCCAGAAATATTTTGGTGTTTGCTGCAGAGGATGATGTTTTGGAGGCTGCCGAGGCACGTGTGGATGAGATCGGACCTTTATTAGAAGATCTTTACAAGAATCAGCCTAAGGGGAAAGAACGGCAGGATGTTGCTCTGGCGGATATGCTGAACTTTTGGCACAATCATGAGGCAGCCATTGAAGTGCCGGTTCTGATATTGAAAGAAGGAGATATCATATTGGACGACAGTGTAACGGTGGAGAACGGGGTAGTGCCGACCCTGGGAATGCCGGTGGCGGCGAAAGCTGCGGAATAGATGGAAGAAAACAGGGTATACTCCTGATATAGAAATTATAGGGGGTACATACCATGTTAAAAAGTGCGAAGGAAAGATTGTTATATACGGTTGGAGAATATTACAGACAGGTTATTTTGGGTTGTTGTCTGATAACGGTTTTGGGAGTCTGGATTGTTTTTGGTTTGATGAGCAGGATGGTGAAGGCTCAGACTGTCGGATTACAGGAGGGAATTGCAGGTGAGGTTATACGGTTTCATGTAATCGCAAATAGTAATAGTGATGAGGATCAGGAATTGAAGATGATGGTGAAGGAGAATGTGGTTGGATATATGAATGATCTCCTGAGAGAGGTGACTACCGTAGAGGAGACACGGGAGTTGATCTTAAAGAATCTGGATGGGATCAGGGATAAAGCGGGACAGGTGATTGAGGAACAGGGTTATGGGTATGAGGTAACGGCACAGTTGGAGAAATGTTATTTTCCTATGAAGTCGTATGGTGATATCACGTTTCCGGCCGGGGAGTATGAGGCGCTGCGGGTTTGTATTGGAGAAGCGGTGGGAAGAAATTGGTGGTGTGTAATTTTCCCGAATCTTTGTTTTATAGATTCAATTCACGCAGTGGTGCCCCAGGAGCAGAAGGAAGAGCTTAAGAATGTGCTGACAGAAGATGAGTATGATAGTTTGTTTTCCTGGAAGGATAGTGGTGATGTGAGGATTACAATGAAGGTTTTTGAGTTTTTAAAACAATGAATGGGAAGTGTTAAATAATTTAACAAAAAAAGCAATATATATAATACTTAAAGCAACAAAATGATAGATCTATCTACAACTAAAAGATATAATACTCTATATTTGTTGAAAAATTCTTCAAATTTGTTGGAATAATCAGCAAAAATATCTAAAAACAAAGCGCAATATGAAAAGAAAGGAAAAGGTAAAGAATGTATGTACTTTAAGAAAATGATCTCCAGTGTCATAATTAGTGTAATGTCCTGCTTTATCATGGCTGTTATGATGCCGGGACATGTAGTTTATTCCCAAAAAACGTTAGAGGATGATTTGATATTATACAATACCTTCGAAGCGGGTACGATATCAGACAACAAAATTCTTGACCAGTCAGGCAGCGGTAATAACGGAACTATAAACGAAGGCGTGAAATTTGTTGAAGGGTTTTTAGGACAAGCAGTCTATATTGATAATCCGGATTTGTCTGCAGGAAGTGACATCATCCAGGCGAATAATTATGTCAGTTATGGAAAATCCATCCAGTTCGAAGACAAAGACTTTACATTGTCTTTCTGGTTTAAAGCGGATAATTATGGAGCCGACAACAGTGCCATTATCAGCAACAAAAAATATGACAGCGGAGCAAATCCGGGCTTTGCAATCGGTAATTTTGCCAGTTCAGGAACCAGGGTCAATTTTAATACATCAGGATCCAGCCGTTCGGATATTTATAAAATTCCGGCAAACGATGGCAAATGGAATTATTACACCGTTGTTTTTGACCGCAGCAAAGGTTCGATCGAGGCATATCTCAATGGGACACGTGTAGAGACGGCTTCAATCAGCAATCATAATGGAAAGTCGATTGATACCGATCACGATTTAGTATTGGGTGCATGCGGCACATTGACTAACGGTGTGCAGCGTACTTCCATTGACGAGCTGCGCATCTATAAACGGGCATTAAATACTGATGAAATTAATTCACTTTATATGTCCTATTCTTATGAAGATGTCCTCCGGCAGTTACAGGAAAAAGTAGACGCAATGGAACCGAACTATGAATATACGGAAAAAATGATTGATCAAATGAAGCAAATCATCTCCAGGGCTTGGAAAGATATAGAAAAAGCCGGCAATCTTACTGAAATTATTTCGATTATAGATCGGCTCAAAGAGGAATACAACAAGTTCCTGACTGGCAGTGAAGCAAATATGGCATTTTTCGCCACAGCGGATCATCATCTGATGGGTTCGACCACCCATATACATAACAAAAATCTTGAAAAAGGAATACAGGACATGGTCAGAATCGACCCGAATGCTCCTTTCATCGCAGCAGGAGACTTTTCGGAATACGGTACTGATGTGGAAGTAGACAACTTCTATAATATTTTGGATCAATACTGGATTAATAATAAGGTGGTCAACGTTTTGGGAAATCATGAAGCCCGGGGTAGCAGAAACTGGAACGACCCAAGCGGAGAATACAATCCCAGGTGGCAAACAGGATATTGGAACACAATTTATAGTTTATATATGAAACATAACAAAAAATATATGCCGGATACCGACGGTAAGGTTTACTTTGCCAGAGAGTTTGACGACTATCAGGTAATTGCCCTGAACACCGAGAGGGACTACAAAGACTGGGCTCACATTTCACCAGAGCAGGCACAATGGCTGGACGATGTGCTAAAGCAGGGCGATCAGACCAAACCGGCCTTTATCGTATTGCACCAGCCTCTCAGTGAAACGGTATGGAGAAGTGATGCCTGGAGTGCAGGTGATGAAGCCAACGAAATTGTACGGGATGTGCTTAAAAAGCATCCTCGTGCCGTATTAATGGCCGGGCATATCCATAATGGTTTAGGCACGACCGAAGCAGTGGAGAGAAGCTATGGCACAATGGTTGAAATACCGGCATTTAACAAATCAGAAAATGGATATACGACCAAAGGTGCAGGATTCTATGTCAAGGTTTATGATGAGGCCATCGTATTTAAGGCAAGGAATTTTGTTACCTCTACATGGCTGCCGCAATACGATATCGTTGTTAAGCTGCCTACTCTGGCGGTTGCCTGTAAAAAGGCAAATGACCTGGATGCGTCGGATTATACCGAAAGTACGTGGAAGAAAGTTGACGCCCTGCTCGGGGAAACTGAGAAAATCTTCAATATGAAGTATGAAGCAGTAGGTACAAGCGTATATTCAGCCCCTCCGGTGTTTCTGTTTGGCAGAGAAGTGCGTGCAGGTATAGCTGATTTGATTCTAAAAATCAATGAGGCGATAGATGGTTTGCAGCTGCGGAAAGTAAATGTTACGAATCCAGCCATTCCTACGAAACCGGGCGCTGCCAAGGTCAGTGATAACTCAATAAAGATAAGCTGGAACAGTGGAAGCGGCGCTGGCGGAACAGAAGTGTGGTATTCTACTTCCAAAGAAGGAACTTACAAGAAAGTGTACACCTCAACCGGAAACTATTATATCCATAAGAATCTGGAGACAGGCAGGACATATTATTATAAAGTCCGCTCCTGCAAAAAGGTTGACGGCATGAATTATTATAGCGCGTACACAGATGTGAAATCAGTCACATTATCGGTACCTAAACCCAAAGAAGTAAAGTTAAAGGTAAATGCGGATAAAAAATCCATCAGGATAAGCTGGAAGAAGGTAGCCGGAGCGTATAAATACGAGATTTACCGTGCAGCAGGCAAAAACGGCAAATACAGAAAGATAAAAACAGTGAGTGGGAAGAAGCTGTCTTATACCAATAAGAAGTTAAAAAAGGGTCGGGGATATTATTATAAAGTTAAGACTGTGCAGAAGGTCGGCAAAAAGATTTGTCGCAGCGGATTTTCGGCCAGAAGATATGCAGAGGTAAAATAGTATTTTATATGATTCGCATCTGCAAAGCGATCCTTATGGCATCGATGCTGTTTAATGCGCCTAATTTATTGTAAATATTGCTTAATGTACCCTTTACTGTGCTGGTTGAGACGTAGAGGGTATTTGCAATTTCTTCCCGGGTGAGTCCCTGGTAAATGTTTGTCAGAATATCCTTTTCTCTTTTTGAAAGAGTAATATTCGTTTCTTTGATTAATTTATTTTCCCTGTTATATTCTGTGGTAATAAAGGCAATGCGCTTTGCGTAGGTATTTGCTTTGGCGCTTATGCTGTCCAGCCACTCTTTGGGGATGTGATGTTTGGATGATTGTTCAGCCGTATTAGCGAAAGCGCGCATGACATTTCCATATTGGGTAAATTGCATGATAAGATTATTTCCATGGGCAATGTCATAGGCCTCCTGTAGTGTAGTGACTGCCCGGACTTCATCATGAATTCGGTAAAAAGCAATTGATTTTGAGATTAAAACGTCTAACAATATTAACCATAAGTTATTTTGGCGGGCTTGTGATTCTAATGATCCTAACCAGGCCAGCAGTTCATAGTATTTCCCATCCTTTAATAAACAGCTTGCTTTTACCTGGCGTTCCATTCCTATGCTAAATGGAGCCAGCGTCTTATTGCTTAAGGTGTCATCCATGATCCAGCCTGCAACTTTTTTCGTTTGACCGACTGTTACATAAAGCCATCCCTCTGCGATATCAAGCATTCCGTTGAATTGCTGCTCATTTTCTATAGTTTCCGTATAAGCCCTTAATTGATTCCGATGTGAAATAAGGGTATTGTAATCTCCTTCTGAAGCAGCTATACGCATAAGCAGAAAATATGCGCTGGATGTCACATCGCATACATGCTTTTTGCGTGCTCTATATATGGCCTCGTATGCATTTTTGGTGGCTCTTTTCAGATTTCCGGTAAAATAAGCAGCTTCAGCCGAAGCAAGATATTCTAAGCCATAGCCATATCCGCTCATAGATATTGAAGCATAAGGCATGGCATAAAATAATGCTTTTTCCATTTTTTCCAGTTCTCCGGGGGCAGGGCTGTGAAGGCTGATTGCATACTTTGTATTAACAGGTTTTGCGGCATTATTAATGATACCTCCGTTTGGAAGGTACTCGCTGGCTTTTTTAAACAGATGTGTAAAATCATAATTATAGCTGGCCAGACTAAGCAGCCCCAGCATATTGTATATTTCCCCTAAAACAATTTTATTTTCTTCTGTAATTGGCTTGGACTCTAATTCTTTCTGGGTATTTAAAAGTTCATTTATGGCAGGTTCCACATCAGCATTATTAAGCAGGAGCCCGGCTCGGATTACGTGTATCATGGGATTTTCTTTAATAAATGCTTCTGGGAATTTACCAATAAACCGGATATATAAGTCTGCGATTGTTTTAGGGAATATGAGATTTGGGTTCGTCACCAGAATATTCCAGATTGCCTCATGATGATTGACTTTATTATAATATATAAGCGCATCTGTTCTATGGTCATGGGCGACGCACCAATCCGCAGCTATTAAATAGGTATCAGAAATTTCCTGCGCTGTTAATAATATTTGCTTTTCATTCAGAAAATCTAAAAATAAACGATGGAAAGTATAGTATTTGGTATGAGGATTATAGTTGATAAACATGTTAGCACTTATAATTTTCAGTATAGAATCCAGGATATCGTTCCCCAGTAATTTGAGAAGGCTTTTGGGAAAAGTGTTTAAAAGAGACAGTCTTATTAAGAAATTTTGTATCTGAGGGGTGTATTCTGAAAATATCTCTCTTTCAATCATCTCAAATATTAATGGCAGCGCTCCGGCGATGAGTTTTCCTGATACTATTTCTCTTTGTTTTTTTAGAGATAAGCCTGCAAGATAAAGGGCGAAAGGCCAACCTTCGGTGTGAGTATGAATTCTTTCAAGCTCTTTTCCGGTTAATATTATATTATTCATTTTATAAAAATTCTCAGTTTCTTCTATTGTAAAATGTAGATCATTCTTTGATATCTGAAAAATGAAATCACTTGTAGCTATACTGGTAAAATTCAAGTCCGGTTTTTTCCTGGAAATTAATATGACACAAAAATTTTCGAGTTTTGCGGAAATTAGACATTCAATAAAATTTATAATGGATTCCTCTTGTATCATATGAAAATCATCAAGTACTAAAATTAATTGTTCACCGGTATAAACTTCTTTTGCAAGTATATGCAGAAATTGAATAAACTTTGCTAATGAGTCCGGGTAACCAAACTGACTGAGGTGGAGGGCAGTCTTTTGGTTTATTAACGAGATTGCATATAAAAATTCATCCCAGAATCTTGTCAAATGGTTATCTAAGATCGATAACTGGAGCCACATAACACGTGCTGACATTTTATTCAAAAACATGGAAACAGCTTGCGTTTTTCCATATCCGGCACCGGCAATAACGGTAACAACAGGACACTCTATGGCCTTTGACAGCAGTGCATCGATACGATGCCTTTGTAACTGACCGGGTTTGATAGATGGAATAGATTTATTTTTATAGATTATATCAGTCATAAAATATCCCCCCCTGTACAAAATGGAAATTATTGGTAATATACATTATTATAACAGGAGGTGATTTTTATGACATCCAACAAAGTTTTAAGAAGATTGCAAAAAATGAAGTGATATTAGGAATTATATCTAAGATTGGTTAAATTATATATATATAAACTTAAAAAAATACAACAAAGTACTATTAATGAATGGTTTGACCTATGAGATGTGCAATCGTTTCAGCAAATTTTATATTTAAGTTTAAACTTTTCGAATCTAATGGCTGTAATAGAAGGATTACAGCACCAATCGAATTACCATTGTGATGTATGGGTGCGATAACCTGTGTTTTATAATTTTTTTGATTGATATCTGATGTTATATTTATATGTTGGTTATCATCCAGGCAAATGATGTTTACATGATTAATAGTTTCCTTGATATCCTGGTGTAGTTTTTTATCATTATAATAGCGGCTGTTAGGACCTGAAGAGGCGATGACGGTATCTTTATCACATATTAAAGAATCACATCCAAGTGCCCAGTATAAAGTATTCACAAATTCCGGTATATAATTTCCAAGACTGGAAAGTGGATAATATTTTTTCAATATGATACTGCCATCAGGACCTCCATTAATTTCCATAGTATCGTATTCTTCAATACGAAGAGAACGTCGTAATTCTTTGGGAATGACTATTCGCCCAAGGCCATCAATTCGTCTTGTGATTCCTGTTATTTTCATTTCAATCCCTCCATTAACTGCTGAATTATTAAGAATAGATTATTTACATGTTTATAATAATAGGAAAGACATCTTTATACATCAAACAAAGTATTATATTTAGTAAATATACTTTATTATAATTGTAAATTATGCTATATTACTATTATTATATAGTTTACTGACAAAAGAGGGATACCTGTTATGAACACTAAAATAATGGATATCAAAAAAGAATTGGCAATCAGATATCAAACATCGATTCCAAATATATATCAAAATGTTTTACCAAGAGAAGAAGTGGAAAATATCCTGGATCATGCTGCTATTGATGAAGTGGTTTGTTTCGTTGCTCCTTATGGTTACGGTAAAACATTTGCAGTAATATCCTGGCTGCAAAAGTATAATTGCCAAACCGCATGGCTGGATATGCATAGAGTTAGTAATTCGGAAAATGACCTTTTGGCGTATCTGACAGCCGCAGTATTGTCATTAACCGGAAAGCTAGAGGATAATTATGAATTTATTAATAGTTCTGACTATATAAATAATCCACGTGTGTTTTTAATGAAGGCTATAGCACAGGCATTGCAGGATCATCATGAAAAAATACTGGTGATTGATAATTTCCATCTTATCACCTCTATGAAAATACTTGGATTTATGAAAGAAGTTATCTACACGCTGCTGAGAACCTGGCGGATCATTTTAATAAGCAGAGCTGAATTACATCCTGTTTTTAATGATCTGATCCTTAAAAAGCATGTTTGCTTTATAACCATAAAAGAACTCAGCCTTAGTAAGAAAGAGATATTGGATTATTTTCTAATAAACGGACATCACATTGCTGAAGAGAATATGCAGCAAATACAAGAGGAAACGGAAGGTTGGCCGGCAGCTTTAAATGCTGTTTTAACAGTTTCGAATGAAAACCTGATAAGCAACCGCGAGATTTTTCATACTTATATAATTAGTTTTTTTGAAACTGAAATTTGGAGAAATTTGAGCGAGAATATAAAAGACTTTTTAATCAAAACTTCTGTTTTGGATGTTTTGACCCCTGGGTCATGCCGCATTGTAACGAATGAGAGCGCAACACTTCCGGTTTTGAAATGGTTATATGCAAACGGACTTTTTATTTCAAAGCTGGATAAAAAGGATACCTATTGTTACTATCATGTTTTCTGTAATTTTCTGAAAGAAAAGCGGAATACTTCCGGCATTGATGTTCGTGAACTATATAAAAAGTTGGGTTGGTGGTTATATGAACAGGATAAACACACGCAGTCGTTTCCTTATTTTTTTAAGGCGGGTGATTTATACAGCATCAGTCAGGTGTTGAGAATTCTAAATCCGGCAGATATGGGGATTGAAAATTTCTTAAAAACGGTTGGCTGCATTATACAGCTTAATACTGCAGATTTAAAGCCTTATCCGAACATCATTACCAACATGGCACTGATTTATTATTTAACAGGTGATGTTGCCAAAATGCAGTCTCTGTATCATACCCTTCTTAACTGGAATGATGCCGGTATGCTTTCCGTTACATTAGAGGATTACGCAGCATATCAATGGGAGATTGGCTGGCTGCATTATCTGGACCCGGATGAATCAACGCAGGCAAATGAGAAACATCTGGAATGGAACCATAATTATTATTATGCCATTGATTTAAAAGAAATTAATCATAATGTTGGCCGCTATTCCGTATTTATGCTTCCATCTATTTTCAGAGGTATTCGGGATTATGGTAATGACGGTATTTTTTATACGGAATCGATCCTGGAGGGCTACGAAAGAGGGGAAAGAGATATCCTGAACCAGGAAGAAGATGTTTGGAATACATATCTGATATTTGCAGAATATATGTATGAAATTGAAAATTATGCAAAAGCGGAACAAACGGTCAGGCGTATCATGACCCTTGTTGAAGACCGCAAATATACGTATTTATATTTTGTCTGCACCGCAATATTGGTAAAACTGATTCGTGCCGTACATAATCCAAAAGAGATTGAGACATTGACTGCCAGACTTGAAAGATTGATTATAAAAAATGAAGATTACTTCCTGCTTCCTAATTTTCATGCATTTGAACAGCGCAATCAGCTTGCAGATGGGAAAATTGGATTTACCGAAAAATTTAAAGAAGAAAATAAAGATAATGAGGACAAGCCTTATTACTATTTACTTTATCGTCATATTACATTTGTGCGCGTGTTTTTATCGACAGGTGAATATAACAGAGCGATCCTTATTCTTGAACATCTCACCATACTGTGTGAAAAATATAAACGGCCTACTGATTTAATTGAAGTGAATATTTTAAAAGCGACAGCGCTTTATGAAAGGGGATTTGAAGAGGATTCCATGCAAAGCATTCTTGCGGCTTTGAATGCTGCGAGGAAATATGGTTATATCCGAATATTTTCCGATGATGCAAAAAGTTTATTGCCCATCCTGAATATTTTACCAAAGGAAGCTTTGGACAATTATATTAAAAAAATTATAATAAGCTGTAAGAAAACATTAGCGCATGCAGGTATTCATACTTTTCATAATAGTTATTCTCATATAAATATTACGAAAACTGAGATCGAAATACTGAAATGTCTTCAGGCAGACATGTCCTATAGTGAGATCGCACTGGATAATGACATACAGGTATCTACAGTAAAATCACATATCCATTCTATTTATTCAAAGCTTGAAGTGCGTAATAAAACCTCTGCCGTGATCGCAGCCAGGAAGATGGGAATTCTTGATCCTTGAAGCGCCAGGGCGTACTTGAATTTGTGATAAAAAGGAGCAAAGATACGAATGAAGGAAACAGAGAAAAAAATGAAAACACGTCATTATCTGGGAGATGCCATGACGGCAGTTAGTGTCAATATTATTTTCAATATAACCAGTCTGCTCTCCTATTTTTATACGGACATTATTGGGATGTCAGTTGGAGTAATAAGCATAATGCTGCTAATATCAAAGTTTGCCGACGCTTTTACAGATATCGGTATGGGATACCTTGTAGACAGAACAAAATCAAGATATGGAAAGGCGAGACCATGGCTTATTCGAATGGCGCTACCGTCGTTCATCTGTATTGTACTGCTTTTTTTGATCCCGGCAAATGCGGGAGTGAATCATAAAGCTGCCTATGCTCTGGTGACAAATTTATTGGTGAACTCAATTACATATACCGCCATCTCAATACCGGCCGGGAGCCTGCTATCCCTGGAGACAAGCAATCCTCACGAACGTGCAAAAATGGGAATTTGGAGACTTGTTTTTGCATATGCCGCAGGGATGGCGGTTTCTTCTTTCATGATTCCGGCAACGAATAAACTGGGCGGCGCTCAGAACGCATGGGTTTTGGTAAGCGCTGTATTCGGCGTTATTTCCGCGGTATCATTAGTGATAGCCTTTTATAATATAAAAGAAAATAATGACATAAGCCTTGGTACGAAAGAGAAGGCCCATGCTCCTTTAAAAGCGGTATCTTTTCTTTTTCAAAATAAATATTGGATCATTGTTCTATTCGTTAATATATTAATTCAGGCAATTTACGCATTGGGCACCTATGATGTATATTATGCGAAGTATATTTTTGGAGATGAAAATTTAGTGGGTATTATGGGACTTATCAGTTTGATTTTTGTGGTAATCGGTTTTGTGTACACGGGTCTGCTTGTGGGAAAACTTGGCAAAAGAAATCTGGTCATGGCTGGCATGGTCATCAGCACTGTGGGTTATGTCATGCGTGCTGCGGCCCCTTATCATCTGCCGGTTAATCTGATCGGCAAAGGCCTGGGTACTCTTGGCGGTATTCCTATATTGGCCGTTATTGGTGCATTGCTGGCGGATACCATTGAATACGGTGAATGGAAAACAGGCAGCCGTACCGTGGGGATTGCTTCCAGCGCAAATAGTTTTGGCTCCAAGCTTGGAGCCGGACTATCTATAGGGTTAGCCGGCTGGTTGCTGGCCTTTAGCGGATATAATGGAAATTTTGCTGCTCAACCACCTATGGCGGAGCGGATGATTCAGATTGTGAATATCTATATACCATTAATTGGTTATATATTAATCTTTATCCTGATGTTTTTCTATAAGTTGGATAAAGATTATGGACGGATCATGGCGGAGTTGGAAGAGAGGCATAACACGATGCTATTAAACGAAAAAAAGGATTGATTTAATGGATACGAATAAAGATCTTTTAATCAAATTTCAAACGTCAGCCCCAAATGTATATCAAACTATTTTGCCGAGAGAAGAAGTGGAAAATATTCTGGAAACCACATCTGAAAATGAAATGGTTTATATTGTAGCGCCTTTTGGATATGGCAAAACATTTGCAGTGCTGTCCTGGCTGCGAAAGCGCAATTGCAAAACCGCATGGCTGAACATGCATAAAAATATGGACTCTGAAGATGAGTTTTTGGCATATCTGACAGCCGCTGTTTTGTCATTAACCGGAAGGCAAGACGATAACTTTGCATTCATGAATAGTCCTGAATATAAGAAAAATCCACGGGCTTTTTTGCTGGAAGCTGCCTTACAGACGAAGCATAACAGGCAGGAAAAAATATTGGTAATTGATATGTTTCATTTTATCGCATCTGTGGAATTACTTGGATTTTTAAAAGAAATTATTTACATGATGCTGGGAACCTGGCGGATCGTTATTATAAGCAGAGCTGAATTACATCCCATTTTTAATGATCTTATTCTTAAGAATCATGTTCGCTTTATAACCATTAAAGAGCTTAGTCTCAGTGAAAAAGAGACAAAAGACTATTTCCTGATAAACGGACGTGACAAGACGGAAGAGGATATCCGGATTATACTGGAAGAAACGAAAGGGTGGCCGGCGGCTTTAAATGCTGTTTTAACAGTTCCAGATGGGAACTTAAAGGGCAGCAATGAGATTATCCGCACTTATATTAGGGGTTTTTTTGAAACGGAAATTTGGGGAAATTTAAACAGAAATACAAAAGAATTTTTACTCAAAACTTCTATTTTAGAGATTTTAACTCCCGCTTCATGCCGTGCTGTTACGGATGAGAGTGCCACGCTTTCGATTTTGAAATGGTTATATGCAAATGGTCTTTTTACATCGAAACTGGATGATAAGGATACCTATTGCTGCTATCATGTTTTCAGAAATTTTCTGGAAGAAAAACGAAGTACATCCGGCATCGATGTGAGTGAGCTATACAAAAAGTACGGCTGGTGGTTATTCGAACAGGAGAAAATTGAACAATCGTTTCCCTGTTTTTGGAAGGCGGGTGATTTGTATGGTATCAGTCAGGCGTTAAAGATCCTTAATCCGGCGCATATGGATATAGAAGATTATTTAAAAATGGTCGGGTGCATCACACAGCTTCACACTGAAGATTTAAAACTTTATCCAACGATCATTTCTAACATGGCGTTGATCTATTATATGAAAGGTGAACTTACTAAAATGCAGTCTCTATATCATACCCTTCTTAACTGGAATGACGCTGGCATGCTTTCTATCCCGTTAGAGGATTATGCATTATATCAATGGGAGATTGGCTGGCTGTGTTACCTGGATCCGGATGAACCAACACGTGCAAATAAGAAACATCTGGAATGGATTAATTATGAATATTATGCACCTGAAATAAAAAATCTTCATTTAGGCCGTAACTCCGTGCTTATGTTCCCATCCTTTTTTAGAGGCATGCGGGATTATGGTGATGATGGTATTTTTGATACGCAGTCAATTTTAGAGCGTATCGAAAGGGGAGAAAAAAATGTTCTGGATCAGGAAGAAGCCGTATGGCATACGTATCTAATATTGGCAGAATATATGTATGAAACTGAAAACTATGCGAAAGCAGAGAAATTGGTCAGGCATGTCATGCCCTTTGCGGAAGATCGTAAATATACATATTTATATTTTGTTTGTATTGTGATATTGGTAAAGCTGATACGTGCCATGCATAATTTAAATGAAATTCAGACATTGACTGATAAACTTGAAAACTTAATAATTAAAAAAGAAAATTATTTTCTGCTGCCTAATTTCCATGCCTTTGAACAGCGCAATTGGCTTGCCGATGGGAAAATCGGATTTACTGAAAATTTCAAAGAAGAAAATAAAGAAAATGAGGATAAGCCTTATTACTATCTTCTTTACCGCCATATTACATTTGTGCGTGTACTCTTATCAACGAAAGATTATAATAGAGCGATTCTAATTCTTCAGAACCTCACTCTGCTGTGTAGTAAATATAAACGGCCTACGGATTTAATAGAGGTGAATATATTAAAAGCCGTTGCACTTTATGGGCTGGGATTTGAAGAGGATGCCTGTCAAAGCTTTCATATGGCTTTGAATGCAGCAAGGAGATATGGCTATATCCGCATGTTTTCCGATGAAGCAAAAAATATATGGCCAATACTGAACATCGTCCGAAAACAAAATTCAGATAACTATATAAAAAAGATCTTAATAAGCTGCAGAAAAACATTGGTACGTGCGGGTATTAATAATCAAGTGAATAGTTATTCTCATTTAAGCCTTACGAAAACAGAGATTGAGATATTGAAATCTCTTCAGGCTAATTTGTCTTATAGCGAGATTGCGTTGGATAATGATATCCAGATTTCTACGGTAAAAACGCATGTCCATTCTATTTATTCAAAGCTTGAAGTAAATAATAAGACTGCTGCTGTAATCGCAGCTCGAAAAAGGGGGGTTCTTGATTAAAGAAAAAAGTTTGAATTTAGTGCCTGCTTTAGTGCTATAGGCTCATATTCTAATTTTTATAACAAAGGTTTGATGACATGGGAACACCAGGAGCAGGCTGAATTGCCTTAGAAAAACAGCCAGCCTCCTCTTTTTTTGATGAGTAAACCCCCGGTTAATAATAAACGGTTACACTTTATTAGCCCTTTTCCTCATAGTAGGATCCAATAACTTCTTCCTTATCCTCAAACTCTCCGGCGTAATCTCCAACAATTCATCCGTATCAATAAATTCCAAAGCCTGCTCCAGACTCAATACTCTGGGCGTTGTAAGTTTTAATGAATCATCAGCGCCGGAAGCCCGGGTATTCGTTAAATGCTTGCTCTTGCAGACATTGAGTTCAATATCCTCAGCCTTACCATTCTGCCCGATTACCATCCCGGCATAAACTTTTTCCCCTGCTCCAATAAACAAAGTGCCGCGCTCCTGTGCATTAAACAATCCGTATGCAACGGACTCTCCGGATTCAAAAGCGATCAGTGAACCCTGCTTGCGATATTGAATATCGCCCTTATAAGGACCGTATCCATCAAAGGTGGTATTCAATATGCCATTCCCCTTTGTATCAGTCAGGAATTCACTCCGATAACCAATCAGTCCGCGGGATGGTATGGACAATTCCAATCGCGTATAGCCGCCTCCGGCCATACTCATACCCTGCAGTTCTCCTTTACGCAAACTTAATTTCTGAATAACCGACCCGGAAAATTCCTCGGGAACATCTATATAAGCGATTTCCATAGGCTCTAATTTATGTCCCCGTTCATCCGTCTTATATAGTACCTCGGCTTTACTTACCGCAAATTCAAAACCTTCACGCCTCATATTTTCAATCAATACGGATAAATGCAGCTCTCCCCGTCCTGATACCTTATAGCTTTCAGTCGTATCCGTTTCCTCCACGCGCAGGCTGACATCTGTATTCAATTCCCGGAACAGGCGGTCCCGCAAATGGCGTGAAGTAACATACTTGCCTTCCTTGCCTGCAAGGGGACTGTCATTTACTAAAAAATGCATAGCAATGGTAGGTTCGGATATTTTCTGGAAGGGAATCGCATCTACCTGGTCAGGAGAGCAGAGGGTATCCCCAATATGCAGATCGGCAATACCGGAGATAGCTACGATAGAACCGATAGTGGCTTCTTTTACTTCTACTTTATTAAGACCGTCAAACTCGTAAAGCTTACTGATTTTAACTTTTTTCTGTTTCTCAGGTTCATGATGATTTACCATAATGCATTCCTGATTGACGGAAATTGTTCCATTATCCACTTTGCCGACCCCGATACGACCTACATATTCATTGTAATCAATCGTGCTGATCAAAACCTGAGTACCTGCAGTTTCGTCTCCTGTAGGCGCAGGAATGTATTTCAGGATCGTTTCAAACAATGGAATCATATTAACAGGCGTCTGATTAAGATCCAGAACCGCATATCCCGATTTTGCGGACGTATATAAGAATGGGCAGTCTAACTGTTCATCGGACGCTTCCAGATCCATAAAAAGTTCCAGAATTTCATCAATCACCTCATCGGGTCTTGCTTCCGGCCGGTCAATTTTATTAATACATACGATTACCGGCAGGTCCAGCTCCAATGCTTTACGCAGTACAAATTTAGTCTGTGGCATAGAACCTTCAAATGCATCGACTACAAGGATGACGCCGTTCACCATTTTTAGTACACGCTCTACTTCGCCCCCAAAGTCAGCGTGCCCCGGCGTATCTATAATGTTGACTTTAGTTCCTTTATAGGATACGGCTGTATTCTTAGACAATATCGTTATACCGCGTTCGCGCTCGATATCATTAGAATCCATTACGCGTTCCGCAACGGTCTGATTTTCACGGAATACGCCGCTTTGTTTTAACAGCTCATCTACTAAAGTAGTTTTTCCGTGATCGACATGAGCAATAATAGCGATATTACGAACATCTTCTCTTCTCATAAAAATAATTTCCCTCTTTCTTTTTCATGGGCTTTTTTAAGCCTTTACATTTCTTACATAACTTATACAGTTTATCATATATTTTAAAGAATACAAGAGTTTTGTCGATTTTACGGAACATTTGGCGAAATGTTTTTCTAACTTTTTCTGGTATTTTGTTCTAGGAAGAGATAAGCTGTCATAGATATATTTATATACGAAATACAAAAAGAGATACTTCGTAAGATGAAGGGAGAAAATGATTCATGGCAGACAAAGTTATTGAAAACAATCAGGTATCTATTACAGGGGAAATAGCTTCGGGTTTTGTGTTTAGTCACGAAGTCTTTGGAGAAGGCTTTTACATACTGGACTTACTGGTTAAACGCCTCAGCGATTCCGCAGACATAATACCGGTGATGATTTCAGAACGTTTAATTGATGTAACACAGGATTTTCAGGGAGAGTATATTCAGGTTGCAGGGCAGTTCAGGTCATATAACCGGCATGAAGAAAAAAAGAACAGGTTGGTGCTGACAGTATTCGCAAGAGAAATCAGCTTTGTGGAAGAAGAAGAAGACAAGATGAAAACGAATCAAATCATTTTGGATGGATATATTTGTAAAAACCCTATCTATCGAAAAACACCGCTGGGTAGAGAAATTGCAGATATGCTGATTGCAGTAAACAGACCCTATGGGAAATCAGATTATATTCCATGCATTTGCTGGGGACGTAATGCAAGGTTTGCCTCCGGTTTTGAAATAGGAGGTCACGTACAGGTTTGGGGTAGAATTCAGAGCCGCGAGTACATGAAGAAAATGGAGGGAGAGGTTACTGAAAAAAGAATTGCGTATGAAGTTTCAGTCAGCAAATTAGAATATATTGAATAAAAGCTTTCTAAAATAACATTAAAAAAATATACAGAGATTGCATTTTTTTACATTTTATTATAAGATGGATAAATATAGAAATGTAATTTATTACAAGAGGTGCATTATGGATAAAGGTTCCGTACATATTTATTACGGCGATGGAAAAGGAAAGACTACAGCAGCGATTGGTCTGGGAATCCGTGCGGCAAGCCAGGGAAAGTCCGTTATTATTATTCAGTTTCTGAAAGAAAAGAACATGGACGAAATCAGTTTTATCAAGCGTTTGGAACCGGAGATTAAACTTTTCCGTTTCGAAAAGACGTCAGGGGCTTTTGAGAGCCTGTCTAATCATGAAAAAAAAGAAGAAATTCAAAACCTGAAAAATGGTTTTAACTTTGCAAAAAAGGTATTGATTACGGAAGAATGCGACGTGCTTATATTGGACGAGGTTTTGGGACTCATTGAATATGGAATTATTTCTATGGAGGATATCAAGAACTTGATCGATATTAAGGATGATAATGCAGAACTGTTCCTGACCGGTATCTACAATTGTCAGGAACTTTGGGACGTGGTGGATGGAGTTACGGAAATGGTAAGGAAAAAATAAAAAAACAGTCATTGACAAGATTTTTTTATAATGTTATAGTTGAGTCAACTAAATAGTCTTTTAGTAGAGGTTGCGTTTTTCAAGAGTAGTTCATTGGATGTGTTCAGGCACAGCAGAAGATGAGAGAAAGGGAAAGACGCCGAAAGATGTAGTACCTGTAGCTGCATTCTTGGGCATTCAGTGAATAACTGTATGACTGTCATCGAATTTCGATGGGGAGCTATCTGAAGAATAAACTATATTGATTAACGAATTCTTTAGGGGCATGCTCATCTGAGCTGCCCCTTTTATACGATTCAAAAAGTCGTGTTTCTTTAGATGGATGCCAGACCTGACAAATTATATGTACCGACAAAAAGGATTGCCGCTGCATATAGAAACTTCAAAACAATGTTTCCGGAAAAAGGAGGAGAAGGATATGGCAATTTTTACTGGAGCCGGAGTAGCAATCGTAACACCGATGAAAGCCAATGGAGAAGTGAACTACGAAAAACTGGGAGAGATTCTGGAAGAGCAGATTGTAAATGGCATTGATGCAATTATCATCTGCGGAACCACGGGAGAAGCATCTACATTGTCTCATGAAGAGCATCTGGATGTAATCAGGTATACCGTAGAGAAGGTGGCAAAACGTATTCCGGTAGTAGCGGGTACAGGATCTAACTGTACGGAAACGGCTGTCTACCTTTCAAAGGAGGCTCAAAAAGCCGGTGCGGATGCTTTGCTGGTGGTGACACCATATTACAACAAGGCAACGCAAAAAGGACTGACCGCATATTACACGACGATAGCAGAGTCCGTAAATATACCGATTATCATGTACAATGTACCAGGCAGAACCGGCTGCAACATCCAACCGGAAACAGCCGCGGCGCTTGCAGGGAATGTGGAGAACATTGTAGGGATCAAAGAAGCCAGCGGTAATATTTCACAGGTTGCAAAATTAATGCACCTGGCGCACGGATGCATAGACTTGTATTCCGGAAATGATGATCAGATTGTACCGCTGTTATCTCTTGGGGGTATAGGCGTCATTTCCGTATTGGCCAATGTGGCACCGAAACAGACCCATGATATTGTGGAATTATATCTGGAAGGGAAAACGCAGGAAAGCTGTGCGTTACAGCTAAAGGCAATGCCTTTGAATGATGCCCTGTTCTGCGAAGTAAATCCAATCCCGGTAAAAAAAGCAATGAATCTGATGGGAAAAGAGGTAGGTTCGCTGCGTGCACCGCTAACAGAACTGGAAGAATCAAATACGGAGAAACTGGCAAAGGCGATGGTGGATTTTGGATTGACTTTGGCATAATTGAAAATATAGGAGTAGAATATGATAAAATTAATAATGCACGGTTGTAATGGAAAAATGGGGCAGGTCATTTCTCAGTTAGTAAAGGAAGATACGGAAGCCGAGATGGCAGCCGGTATTGACATTTTCGATAACAAAGAGAATGCATATCCTGTATTTACTAATATTTGGGACTGTGATGTAGAAGCAGATGCGGTGATTGATTTTGCTTCCGCAAAAGCAACCGATACACTGCTTGACTATTGCGTGGAGAAAAAGCTTCCTGTTGTATTATGCACCACCGGTTTATCGGAAGAGCAGCTTTGGAAAATTTCCGAGGCATCAAAAGAAATTGCGATATTGAAGTCGGCGAACATGTCACTTGGAGTAAATATGCTGCTGAAACTTCTGCAGTCGGCAGCAAAGGTATTGGCTCCGGCCGGTTTTGATATGGAGATTGTGGAGAAACATCATAAACATAAAGTGGATGCGCCAAGCGGAACGGCAATTGCCATGGCCGAAAGCATGAACTCAGCTTTAGGCAATGCCTATTCCTTTAACTTTGACAGAAGCCGTGAACGTAAAGCCCGGGAGGAGAAAGAAATCGGTGTAGTTGCGGTCAGAGGAGGCAGTATCGTTGGAGAGCATGATGTCATCTTCGCAGGAACTGACGAGGTGGTCACATTCAGCCATACGGCATATTCCAAGGCCATTTTTGCCAAAGGAGCTGTCCAGGCGGGCAAATTTCTGGCCGGAAAACCAGCCGGGCTTTATGGTATGGGAGATGTGATAGACGGAAAATAGAAGAGAAGGGGGATGTTTAAATGGCATGGGCTTATGATATTAAGTATTTGAAAAACCTTGCGAAACTTTATCCAACGGTGGCTTTGGCATCCACAGAGATCATTAACCTTCAGTCCATTTTGAATCTTCCAAAAGGTACGGAACATTTTATGACAGATATACACGGAGAATATGAACAGTTTCTTCACGTATTGAAAAATGGTTCGGGTTCCGTACGCCGAAAGATTAATGAAGAATTTGGGAATACGTTGAGTAGCCGGGACAAAAAAAGCCTGGCTACTTTAATCTATTATCCCAAAATGAAATTGGATATGGTAGAGAAAAGTGAGGAGCATTTAGAAGACTGGTATAAGATTACACTGCATCGTTTGATCCAGATTTGTAAACGGGTGGCTTCCAAATATACCCGCTCGAAAGTACGCAAAGCGCTTCCCAAAGATTTTTCTTATGTGATTGAGGAATTGATTACGGAAAAGGAAGAGATTCAGGACAAAGAAGCGTATTATAATTCCATCATCAATACCATTATTCGAATAGGAAGTGCCAGAGGATTTATCATTGCATTAAGTAATCTGATCCAAAGGCTGGTCATAGATCATATTCATATTATCGGAGATATCTTTGACCGGGGACCCGGGCCGCATATTATTATGGATCGGTTGATGGATTATCATTCTGTAGATATTCAATGGGGAAATCATGATATATTATGGATGGGGGCAGCAGCAGGGCATCAGGCCTGCATTGCCAATGCCATCCGGATAGCAGCCCGTTATGGTAATCTTGATATGCTGGAAGACGGCTATGGAATCAATTTGATTCCGCTTGCCAATTTTGCCATGAGCACTTATGGCAATGACAAATGCCATTGTTTTAAAATCAATTATAATTTAAATGAGTATAATACAAAGGATCTGGAATGGGACTGCAGGATGCAGAAAGCAATTGCTGTTATCCAGTTTAAACTGGAAGGACAGGTAATCATGCGCCGCCGGGATTTCGAAATGCAGGATCGGCTTCTGCTGGATAAAATTGATTTTAAAAAGGGTACTATTATAGTAGAAGGAAAAGAATATCCACTGGAAGATACGAATTTTCCGACCATCGACCCGAAGCATCCTTATGAACTTTCTGCTGAGGAGAAAGAAGTTATGGACCGTCTGCAGTCATCTTTTGAAAAGTGTGAGAAATTGCAGCGGCATGTGCGTTTTCTGTTTTCTCACGGAAGTCTTTATAAGGTATTCAATTCCAATCTGCTGTATCACGGCTGCGTACCGCTGAATGAAGACGGTACATTTAAAAAGGTAAATGTGTTTGGAAGAGAGTACAGCGGAAAGGCACTGTATGAAATTCTGGAAATTTATGCGCGAAAAGGTTATTATTCGGTCATAGATCTGGAAGAACGTGCGAAAGGACAGGATATTTTGTGGTACATTTGGAGCAATGGGAATTCTCCGGTGTTTGGGAAGGATAAGATGGCGACATTGGAACGCTGCCTGATAAAAGATAAAGTGACCCACAATGAAGGGAAGAATCCCTATTATACCTATATTGAACACGAAAATACGGTAAACCTTATTTTGGAGGAGTTTGGATTAGATGCCGATGATTCGCACATTATCAATGGGCACATGCCGGTTAGGCTTACCAAAGGAGAAACTCCGGTCAAGTGCAATGGAAAGCTTCTAATCATCGATGGAGGGTTTTCAAAGGCTTATCAGAAGGTGACAGGTATTGCAGGCTATACACTGGTGTATAACTCATATGGGCTTCGTCTGGTGGCACATGAACCATTCATATCAATGGAGGATGCAATCGTAAATGAGACGGACATTCATTCGGAAAGTATGGTGGTGGAACGGGCAATGCGCCGAAGGCTGGTAGCCGACACAGACATAGGAAAGGAATTAAAGAGTACGATAAATGAGTTGGAATGCCTGCTGGAAGCATATCGTGCGGGTACCATTATTGAGAAAACCTGATCCGTTCAGGATAAAGCCGGCATTTAGAAAAGCCGAGGTGTTCTAAAATTTTAAGAGGAGAAAAATGGTGAAAAAACAGAAAAAAATAGATATCGGTGCGAAAAGCGGCCTTTTTTTGGCAGCGCTGATCTGGGGCAGTTCTTTTTTTATGGTAAAAGATACGGTAGACACCATACCGCCTAATTTCCTGCTTGCTGTGCGTTTTACGATCGGCAGTATCTTACTGGCACTTGTTTTTCATAAGAGGCTAAAAAACCTGAAAAGAGAATATATCGTACCGGGAATTATTATCGGTCTTTGCCTTTTTTTGGCATATGCAAGTCAGACCATTGGTATTACAGATACAACTCCGGGGAAAAATGCATTTTTAACGGGTATTTACTGTGTGATTGTGCCATTTTTGTTTTGGGCGGCAGATAAGGACAAACCGGATATTTATAATATTACAGCGGCTTTTCTATGCCTGGCAGGAATCGGTCTGGTTTCACTTACCGGAGGATTTTCAATAGGAAGAGGAGATGCACTGACCATACTGGGAGGCTTTTTTTATGCGCTGCATATGGTGATGGTGGCAAAGCTTGCAAGTGATAAAGATCCTGTATTAATATCCATCTTACAATTTGCCGTTGCTGCGGTTTTATCCTGGGCAGCCACACTGCTGTTTGAAACACAGCCATCGGTAATTTCAGGGGCAGGCATAGGCGCCATTTTGTATCTTGCGATAGGGTGTACGGCATTGGGTCTGCTGCTGCAAATAGTCGGGCAGAAATATACCCACCCGGCAGCGGCATCGGTAATCATGAGTCTGGAAGCAGTATTTGGGGTGTTTTTCTCAGTGTTGTTGTATGGAGAAAAGCTGACGGGGCGGTTAGTGTTGGGATTTTTGCTGATCTTTATAGCCATCTTTATTTCTGAGACTAAGTTGGACTTTCTGAAAAGACAAAATATAAGGGAGCAGACTGATTGAGGTGCTTGCTCAGCAATGGGTGTTTTTGAAAACATTTTAAAGGACTCTAATTGATATGAAAACATAAGATTTTGCAGAAGTCTGATAATTGAAAGATGAAAGGAAACGCTTATATGAAGATATTGGTTGATGCAGATGCCTGCCCGGTGGTACGGCAGGTAGAGAAGATTGCAAAGAAATATCAGGTGCCGGTGCTTTTGTTCTGCGACACGAACCATGTGCTGCATTCGGATTATAGTGAGATTGCGGTAATTGGGGCAGGTGCGGATGCAGTTGATTTTGCCCTGGTAAACCGCTGCATGCATGGTGACATTGCGGTCACCCAGGACTATGGGGTAGCGGCAATGATACTTGGAAAAGGAGCTTATGGTATTCATCAGAGCGGTCGGTGGTATACGAATGATAATATAGATCAGATGCTTATGGAGCGGCATTTGTCAAAAAAAGCACGCAGGTCTTCTTCTAAAAATCATTTAAAAGGTCCGGCAAAAAGAACGCCGGAGGATGATGTAAGATTTGAGGAGTCCTTTGAAAAACTGGTAAACAGTCTGACTGGTAAGGAGCCATAAAAAATGGAACATATTATTATAAGAAATGTAAAAGCAGGAGAGGGAGAACAATTAGCTGCGATTGAATCTATCTGTTTTCCTCCTGAAGAGGCAGCCTCAAAAGAAGAAGTCCTAAAGAGAATCCATGTATTTCCGGAAAATTTTTTTGTGGCAGAGGTAGATGGAAAGATAGCCGGTTTTATTAATGGGTGTAATTCCAAAAGCCCCATATTGAACGATGAGTTGTATCACAATACAGAGCTGCACGAACCGGAAGGAGATTATCAAGCTTTTTTTGGTTTAAATGTCCTGCCGGGCTACCGTAGGAATGGAATTGCAGGAAAATTGGTTAAACGGTATATTCAGGCGGCAAAAGACAGAGGAAGAAAAGGAGTGATATTGACTTGCAAGGAACATATGGTTCACTATTATGAACGGTTTGGGTTTATAAATTACGGAGTGGCAGATTCCGGGCATGGGGGTGCCGTATGGTATGATATGAAGTTGATATTTGATTAAGCCCGCCGGACAAATTTTATCCTGAAAAAAATAAGGAAATTTAAGTAAGTAATAATGTTGATTAAAACAATGTTTTATGGTAAAATTCAGATATAAATCAAATCCCCGTTTATTATAAGATTTTCATAAAATTGAGTAGAGGAGAATGTAAATGAATAAGAGAAATTTTTTTACCTATGCAATTGTTTTAGCCATGGCTTTACTGATTTTTCCGTTTTTTTCAGTGAAAGAAGTTCATGCAAAGCAAATAGAAAAAATCTCAAAAGAAAATGTTACTATGTATACGAATGAAAGCAGCAGGATCAAAATAAAGAATGCTTCCGCCAAAGTATCCTGGTATTCATCAAATGAAAAGATTGTTAAAATATATAGTACATCGGGAAAAAAGAACCAGGTAGTTAGTATAGGGACTGGAAATAAAACCGGAAAGTGTACGATCAAAGCAAAAGTGAATGGTAAGGTCTATAAGTGTAAAGTAACAATTAAAGAAGGAAAGACCTATAAAAAATACAACGGGAAGACTTCAAAATTATCAGTGGTAAAAATAAATATATCAGAATCTGATTTATCTGTAAGAGTAAAATTGTCAAACGCATCAAAAAAAGATATTTATTATGGAGATGGATTTTTCGTTCAAAAATTTGAAGACGGCAAGTGGGAAATGCTGGAAGCAAAAGAGGGATACGCTTTTACATGTGTGGCTTATAATATTCCGCCAAAAACAAGTGTTAGCAAAACGCTTGGATTATCCACTTATTATGACAGGTCGTTGTTTACAGCAGGGAAATATCGTATTCATGTAGATTGTGAATTCAGTAATGAGTATGTAGAATTTTCAATAAAATAATTTCTTGTATCAGGCGTGGGGCATGGTTTCTATGAAACCTGCCCCATTCCTTTGTGTTTGTGAACAATACTCCGGCCAAAATCGTTGACAGAATCTGGTATGATCCCGAAAATAAAAGGGCAAGAGCATAGAGCCGGGATTTATTTTATATCCTTTTCTAAAGTGCTAAGAATAAGGAGCTTTCCTGCTGCATAAAATGTAAAAACACGTTAATGCAGGGGGATTTCCTTGAAAGGATATATTGAGGAAAGGGCAATTGAAATTGCATCGTATATCATAGAGCAAAATGCTACCGTTCGTCAGACTGCGAAAAAATTTGGTATTAGCAAGAGTACGGTACATATGGTTGTAACAATGTAGAACGGTTAGTGTGGGAGATAGCTTAAGGGTGCGGAAAGCCATGGGAATAGACGAGTTACAGAGTGGATGTGTTAATTAATGGCGCATCCACTTTTTCTGTTTAAGGGGAGAGAATGGAGAATTTGTCGAATGATTTTGCACGCTCGAATATTGACAAGTATCTTAATGATGATATAATGATTATTATAATCATCAGAAGCATTAGAATAATCATTAGAAAGAATTATGAGGGATGCAAAATGAATGAAAGTAAAACGATTGAGTTTAAAAGAGAATATACAGACGATATAAAAAAGACGGTAGTTGCCTTTGCAAATTCTGATGGCGGAACGATTTATATAGGAATTCAGGATGATGGCACAGCGGTGGGAGTGTCGGATGCAGATGATACGATTTTGCGAATGACTAATGCAGTACGAGACGCGATACGTCCGGACGTTACGCTCTTTGTGGAATGTGATATTGAAGAGATAGAAAACAAAACAGTAGTAGTCGCTGCAATACAAAGAGGAACGGCAAGGCCATACTATATTGGGAAGAAAGGACTACGCCCGGAAGGAGTCTATGTGCGGCAGGGCGCATCAACAGTTCCGGCAACAGAGACTGTGATTCGGGACATGATTAAGGAAACGAGTGGTGATTGCTATGAAACAGCAAGAGCGCTTCAACAGCAACTTACCTTTGTGGAGACGGCAGCTTATTTTAAGAAAAAGAAAATAGCGTTCGGAGACGAGCAGAAAGTTTCTTTAGGGTTGGTGGGACTGGATGGCACATATACGAACCTGGCGTTATTATTATCAGAACAGTGCCAACATACAATTAAGCTGGCGATATTTGAAGGAAGCAAAAAAACTGTATTTAAGGAAAGAAAAGAATTTTCGGGTTCGCTGTTAGGACAGGTGGAAGAAGCTTATGAATATATGGAGCGTTATAACCGGACGCGGGCTGAGTTTAAAGGACTTGAAAGGATTGATCGAAAAGATTATCCAGAAGAAGCATTGCGGGAGGCTCTGCTTAATGCAATTATTCATCGTGATTACTCGTTTAGTGCCAGTACCCTGATTAGCCTTTTTGATGACAGAATCGAATTTGTTACGGTAGGCGGCTTGGTCAAAGGAATGACCCTGGATGATATTTTGATAGGAGTATCTATCTTGCGGAATCAGAATCTTGCGAATGTCTTTTACCGGCTGAAATTAATTGAAGCATATGGAACCGGACTTCCGAAGATTATGGAAAATTATGAAGAGGAGGTTAAACAGCCCCGGCTTGACGTGGCAGACAATGCCTTTAAGATTATTTTGCCGAATCGGAATTTTTATGCTGAGAAGAAAATGAGTAAAATAGCAGGAGAGAATTCTTCTGTTACTAAGCGGGAAGAGCTGGTGTTAAGATTGTTTGACAGTAATGAATTTATTGTGCGGAAGGATATAGAACAGGCTGCCGGAGTATCGCAGGCGACAGCAATTGTATTATTGCGTGAAATGACACAAAAAGGATTGCTGGAGAAGGTTGGAGGCGGTAAGCTGGTGAAGTATAAAGTGGGAGAGTGATTGTTGCTGTAAAAGGCTCGTTGATGGTATTGGATGATAAGAAAATTGAGGGTGGTGTTATAGACAATGTGGAAATGTCCTAAATGCAAGCGAGAATTCAAGAATACAAATCAAGACCATTACTGCGGTAAAATTGAAACAATCGACCGGTACATTTCCGAACAATCGGAAGAGGTGCAGTCGATTCTAAATAAAATTCGTGATACCATTCGCGCCGCAGCGCCTGAAGCGACGGAGAAGATGTCGTGGCAGATGCCAACGTTCTGGCAGGGTGAAAACCTTATTCACTTTGCGGCGTTTAAGAAACATATCAGTATCTTCCCCGGCGGCGAGGCGACCACGGTTTTCGCTGATAAATTGACCGGGTACAAGACTGCCAAAGGCACTATTCAACTACCGCTGAGTAAACCGATACCGTATGACCTCATAGAGGAAATTACGCATTGGCGGGTTGCTGCGGTCAAGGGTGGAAACAAAAATAATCAAGACATGGATACAAGCAAAATGACACGGCGGGTCTATGATATTCCCGACTATGTAGCCGCCGCTCTTGATGAGAGCGGGCTTTGGGAGCGCTATCGCGCCCGTCCGCCTTATCAGCGCAACGATTACATCGGATGGATTACTCGCGGCAAGCGAGAGGAAACGCGCCAAAAGCGGCTTACACAGATGCTTGAGGAACTACAATCGGGCGATGCTTATATGGGAAGGGGGTATAACGCGAAATGAACGAGAAAATTTATCAATATAATGCAAAAATTCAATCTGCCACTTCCGACAGAGGCGGCGCGTATGTGCCGTTTCCATATGACATCCGGGCAGAGTTCGGCAAAGGGCGGGTAAAAGTCCATGCCACATTCGACGACGAGCCATATGACGGGAGCGTTGTCAACAGGGGTGTGAAAAATTCGGATGGGTCAATTTGCTATGTGATAGGGATTCTAAAAGATATTCGCGCCAAAATCGACAAACAATCCGGCGATACTGTGCGGGTTACGATACAAGAGAGGAATTAAATGATATGCCGAAACTACGAAAAATGTGATCACCGCCCGCGTATGGCGCTTAACGCTTCCCGCGATTGGTTTGATGGCAAAAAAAAGCTGCCCGAAGTCAAAAATATCATACTCAATGAATGCCATGCCGCCGCACGGGAACTGGATGACAACCCAATTGCGCAAGCCGCCGCCTGTTTCCATACGCCCACCCACTCGCTTGGGTTGGCATTTTATGGTGCGGCAGCTATCGCTTACAACCGTGTAGGATTAAACGAGAAGCCGGAAGTGTACGACCTTATATAAATTAGTAGTTCAAGAAGCATAAGTTGGGAGAGTGAGCGGCATATGGACAACTGGAAGGATTTATTTAGACCTCATATTTTAGAGCGCGGGCTGAATTACTATGAGATGAGTGCGGTTGAAAGTATACAGTGGAATGAAAAAGGGTTTAGCGCTGCTGTAATTGGAAGTGAAGACTATGAGGTGGGTATAGGAATAAAGGATGGAAGAATCTACGATATGCGATGCAATTGCCCTTATGCAAAGGATGGTAATTACTGTAAGCATATGGCGGCAGTACTATATGCGGAAGAAGAAGCTGCGCATGGGACAAAAGCTGGTGATAAAAGCCTTGAGTCGAAACAGGAGCTAAAAGAAGTAATTGAAAAAATTCCGGAAAACGAGTTGCGGAGTATTCTGGAGCAGCTGGCGGAAGAAAGCGAAAGCCTCAGAAATCATATTCTGCTTAAGTTTTCATCATCAGTGAGTGAAAGGCAGATAATAAGCCTGAAAAAAGAGATAGATGGCATCGCATATCGTTACTCTGACCGGGGCGGTTTTGTTGATTGGCGAAATGCAGGGGATTATATTTCTGCTATGGAAGAGTTCCTTTACAATAACGTACAGACAATGATAGACAGAGCATGCTATATGCAGGCTTTTGAACTGGCAAATCATGTTTTTATTACAATCGGAAACCAGGATATAGATGATTCAGCCGGTGGTACCACAATGGCAGCAAATACCTGTTATGAGTTTTGGAAACAAATTCTTAAGAAGTGTACTGAATCAGATAAGAAAAGAATGTTTCAGTGGTTTGAGAAACATCAGGCTGATGGTACAGTTATCGATTATATGGAGGATTATATCAGTGATTTTTTGATGAATGAATTTCAGGATAGAGAGTTGCTTGAACAAAAACTTCAAATGCTGGACGAAATGATTGATAAGGCAAAGGAGAAAACCGACTGCGGTAACTGGTACAGTGTCCAGTATGGTTATGAAAATAATATATTAAAACGGCTGGAAATCATGAATAAATTGGGTTATTCGAAAAAAGAAATCCAGAAGTATAAAGAAAAGAATCGAAGGTTTTCGACAGTAAGAAGATTAGAAATTGAAGAGTTCATGGAGAAGGGAGAAATTTCTAAGGCAATCCAGGTACTGAATGAGAGCAAGGTGCTCGATAAGGAATATCCGGGTCTGGTAGCGCAATATAGCGCAAAGCTGATTACGTTGTATGATATGACAAAAATGAATAAAGAGTATAAAGAGGAACTGATTTTTCAGGTATTTTCATGCAGACAGGACAATCTGGAGTATGCAAATAAACTGAAAGGCATTTGCGAACCGGGAGAATGGGAAATTCACAGGGAAAACATTTTGAAAGGGAAAACCGGATGGCAGATCAGATATCCTCTTTTGGAAGCGGAAGGAATGTATGAAAGATTACTCAATGAGGTTGCCGAAGGAGGCTCAATATTTTTATTAGATCAATATGAAAAAGTGCTTAAGAAGAAATTTCCGGAACAAGTAAGAGATACTTATGCTGCTTATATAAGGAAACAAGCGGATGTTGTATCGGACAGGAAACGCTATAAAGAATTGATAAGATACTTGAAAAAATTAAAATCCTATCCGGATGGAAAAGAAATGGCGGTTAAAATAGCAAATGAATGGAAGGCATATTACCGGCGTCCGGCAATGATGGATGAACTCAGAAAAGCAGGATTTTAAATAAAGGAGAATCTATGAGCAGGAGAAAGCCAAGGATATGGTATTCATTAGATTCAGGAAACATCAGAAATCTAAGTGATGAGGAAATCAGTGCAATTTTGCGTGGGGCAGATGAATTGATTACCACTGGCGGAAGAAGTATGTTGGTGAAGATTTTGAAAGGCTCTAAAGATAAGAAAGTATTAGAGTATGGACTGCAGGATTGCCCTGTTTACGGGTTTTATAAAGAGCTTATAATGGAAGAAATTTCACATCGGGTAGACTGGATGATACGAAAAGATTATCTGCGGATTAATTATAATGGAAGGCTGCCGATGTTGGTATTTTCTGAAAAGGGATGGGAAATAGAGCGGCAAACTTTTGCAGAAGAATTGTTTCAGCGATTTTGCCGAGATGTGGAAGAGAAAAATGCGAGAGTTATTTTTAAAATGAAAGATGTTAACCGTCAGGTTGTATTTGATGTCTTAGAGAAAATCAGGGAAACAGAAAGTGCGGACTTTATACCGCTGTTAGAAGCATGGAAAGTGATGGAGGTGCGCAAGGTCAGAGAGCGGATCGGCGGTGTTGTAAAGTCGCTGGAAAATGACGAGTTGTAAACTGAATGTTACAGGGGATGCTGTGAATCGGTTATGCAGGGATATTAAACAGTATATGATTGATTCTGCCACTACAGATGAAGATAAGAAGGCAGTACGGGATGTGACGAAAGAACATCTGTTGAATTGGAAAGTTTTGAAGCAGACAGAAGGAGAGATAATGGCTACTAATTCCTTTGTACTGCTTACCAGTAATTATTTTCGATTTTCTAAAATTCAATGTGCTTTATTTAAAGGAACTGAAAGGGATATTTTTATTGATAAGAAAGAATATAGTGGTGCGTTGTATGAGCAGATTGAAAGTGCGTATCAATTTGTGCTGCGGCATATAAATCTGGGAGCAGAAATTGAAGGAATTGTAAGAAAAGATTTTTATGAACTGCCGATAGGAGCAATCCGTGAAATGATTGTGAATGCGGTATGTCACAGAAACTATATGGATAATTCGTGTGTGCAGGTGGCTGTCTATGATGATAGAGTAGAAGTAACATCTCCTGGTATGCTTTATGGTGGACTCACACTTGAAGAAGCCATGAATGGGCGGTCTAAAATTAGAAATCGGGCGATTGCCGAAGTGTTTAGCCGGATGGAGATTGTTGAATCATGGGGAACTGGAATTCGTAGGATTATGAATAGGGCTAAAGAATATGGATTAACAGAGCCGGAGTTTCAGGAGATTGGTGATACTTTTAGGGTAAATCTCTATAGAAAAGCCGATAAAAAGCCGATAAAAGCCGATAAAAAGCCGATAAAAGTCAATAGAGAAAAAATGATTTTGGATTACGTGCGGGAAAATGGAAGCATTTCAAATAGAGAAGCAAGAGAACTTTGATCCTTATAGAACAGAGTAAGGAAGGATTTGTATCGGATCCTAATGTTCTTGAGTATAAATACTCTCTGGATGGTCTTGTTGAGGATGTGGAAAGCGGTTTAAAAAATACAAATGAATATATTTCAGAACTTATTCTTTTGAAGGACTTAATATTATATTTGAATGACTTCGAAGAATGTATGGCTCTGCAAGAAAAATATGATAAGCAAAAGATGCAGGTATTATTATAACAATGAAGAATTGACTTGTCCGTTAGTGATTATTTAATTATTGGCGGACAAGTCTATTTTTATTAATCTTAGTGAGTAGGTATAAAGATTGAATGAAGTTATTACTCATCCTCAAAGACGGCCTCATTCATTTCGGGAAAATCTAATAATTCAGAAACTGTCATATCTAATCCAACAGCCAATTTATGTAAAGTTTTTAAGCCGGGATTCTTAGTAACCCCTTTCATGATATTATCAACTGTTGATTGTGTTATACCTGATAAGGTGGAAAGTTTATTAATCGTAATATTCCTTTCCGTGCATAATTCCGAAAGTCTTTTAATGATAGCGTCTGAATAAGTCATAATATCCCCCTTTTTGCTAACCATGTGCGGTTAAAAACAGTATAAGAGATACAGCATAATAAAGTTAACGGTATATGGTTGACTTTGGAAGAAATTAATAATAATATAACCGTATAACGTTAATTGGAGGATAATATGAGATATTTAAATGAAACACTTAAAAGGGCGAGCATTCAATCATTGCGGGAATATTTTCTGTACGGAGTCAATGAAGATAGTTATTCTGCAAAAAGTTACGAAGTTCGCTTGAAAAAGGCTTACGAGAAATGGAACAGTATAGTAAAAAAGTATGATGAGGCTGAAGAAACTTCAGAATTATATAGAGTTATCAACGAAGTTATAATTGAGTATGAATATGTATATATGGAATTAGGCTTACAGGCAGGATTCAAATTAGCAAAAGAAATCGAACGAGAGGGAGAAGCAGAAGATACAATTGCTAAATATAAAGAAATGTATAGTTTATTGTTTCAAGATGTCACTAAAGCAATTGAAGAGTTACAGAGAGCGCAGAAATCAGCTGAGGAAATTTACTTGGAATCATAGAGGCATAAACTACGGAGAAATCAAAAAGGCGGAAAGTGATATCACTCCCCAAAATAGAGATGAAAAGGTGACATCAAAAAGCCGGAAAATGATGCTATTTCCCAAATTTGAGGTGACAGCAAACCCCACGAAAGTGATGTCATCATCGCCAAAAGAGCAAAGTCGAGCTGGAAAAGTGACAGCAAAAACACCAAAAGTGCTGTCACTTGCTCTGAAATAATAAAAATATCCGGTGTTTAGGTGACAGCAAATCAGCCGAATCTGCTGTCATTTAAGGGGTTTTAGGGGCTTCCCCTAACGAGATTTGCAGTTTGTATTACAAAATGCGTATCTTGCCGTTGCAAATTTTGAGATTTTTCTTTCTAATAGGCTATCAAAACATCAAATTTTTACCTTAATAAGTGTAGGCTTCTTTTTCTTTAACTGAAAAAAGTATAGAAAGGATGTGAAATCTTATTAAGAAAGTTGGACTATTTCCCCCTCGATTTTCATACAAATGGACAAAGAGGTTCAGAAGGTCGGGGGTGATTCGGAGTAGATGAAGCAGGCAAAATTGAATTATCGTTTTCATAATCCGAATGAAGCGTGTGAGACAGCCGAATACATAGCAAGGATATTGGTGAAAGCCAATCAAGCAAAGTTAGAGCAAGTATTACAAGAGATGGCGAGTCAAACAAAGAAAGCAAAGGAGAGCCATTCCGTGTGAGTGGTTCTCTTTGTGCATAACAGAATAGTTATTACACATACTAAGATTTAGACAAAGGAGTGAAGCAGAGTGAACATAGCGGCATATTGTCGGGTATCGACCGATACATCAGACCAATTAAATAGTTTGGAAACCCAAAAGAAGTTTTTTAGTGAGTTTACTGAGAAGAATGGACATAATTTAGTCAGTTTATATGCCGATGAGGGTATCTCTGGCACGAAGATAAAGAACCGTAAGGAGTTCTTGAAACTCATGCGTGATGCAAAGCAAGGGCTGTTCGATATGGTGGTAGTAAAGGACATTTCCCGTTTTGCCCGTAATACCGTGGACTTTCTGCAAAGTATCCGAACCCTCAAGGCATTGGGAATTGAAACAACCTTCCTGACCGCTAATATGACCGTCTTAGGTAACTCGGAATTTGTTCTGACCATTTTCGGAGCACTGGCGCAAGAGGAAAGTGCGAACACATCAAAACGTGTTAAATTTGGTAAGAAGCTCAACGCTGAAAAAGGACGAGTTCCTAACTTTGTCTATGGCTATGATAAAATAAGCGGTGATTACTTCAATCTTTCGATTAACAAAGAAGAGGCAAGGATTGTCCGGCAGATTTACGATTGGTACACCGAGGAGGGATATGGGGCATTGAAAATTGCCAATATGCTCAACGACCGTAACCTTAAGACAAAACGTAACTGCAAATGGAGTCAAAATGCCATATGCCGGATTCTAACTAATGAAATCTATATAGGTAAGGTAGTAAACGGAAAGGAGGAAATAACCGACTTTTTGACTGGAATACGAGTAGAGAAAGCAGAGGATGAATGGATGATAACCGACAAGCCGGAACTGAATATTATCAGTTTAGAGCAATTCATAAAAGCACAAAAGATATTAAGTTCCCGGCAGAGTATCTTTAACATTAAGAAAGAACGTCAGAGCAATAAATATCTGTTCAGCACTCTTATTAAATGTAAAAACTGCGGATGGTCGTTCCGGCGTATTGTTCGGAATTATAAGAATACCTATATCCGTTGGGTCTGTTCCGGGCACAATGGCAAAGGAGCAGATAGTTGCCCGAACCAGATTAAGATAGATGAGGAAGAATTAGTCCAAACATTAGAAAGCTATTTTCAAGATTTGTTACAAAAGAAAAGCGATATTCAAAGTTATGTTCTGAGAGAGTTCACCAAAGCCTATAAAGGGCAGAATGAAAATGAGATTCAGGAAAAGGACTTGAGAAGTCAGTTAGTCAAACTCCAACGAACAAAGCAGAAGTACATGGACATGTACACCGATGATTTAATCAGTCGGGAAGAATTGAATCAAAAGGCAGGAAGTATCAAATCAGAGTTGGACAAGTTAGAAGCTGAACTACGTTTGGTAGAATATAATCTAAGCAAAGGCGATCAACTGGAATTGATTATTCAAAAGACCTTTAAAAATATTGAGGACATTTCCTCCGTCCAGGATATGACCAATGAACAGTTAAAGCAAATCATTCAGAAAATCGAAGTTGACCATGATGGAAACGTTGATATATATTTACGTTTACTGGATGATTTAGGCTTAGATGAAACCGTTCTGATTTGTGACAGCCATACATAAAGATGTGACAGAACGACTTCTTCAGATAAATCCAGCACTGGCAAGGCAAGCGAGAAGAGTACTGGACATCAACAAATCAGAGCGTCATATACGGGGAGGACTGGCAACGAGGGAGAAATATCTGCACCAGACAATACGGTAGAGAGCGAAGCAAAAGTTCAGCAAACTGAATATTTGAGGCTAAGGAACCACTCGGTAAATTCTGAGTGGTTCTTTAAATGTGTTGATTTAGATAGAAACTTTCATTATAATCAGGATAAAAGTTTCTTTTATACATAAAAGGGCACAAGTGGAGGAAAGAATATTGAGAGAATACAAAAATCTGTCACATATTTTTGAACCGGTTTTTGATGAAAATTCGAAAGTATTAATATTAGGTACATTTCCATCTGTTAAGTCAAGGGAAAATCATTTTTACTACGGACATCCCCAAAACCGGTTTTGGAGAATACTTACAGCATTAACAGAAGATATACTTCCGGATACTGTCGACCAGAAGAAAGCATTTTTACTTAGAAACCATATTGCTATCTGGGATGTAATAGCAAGCTGCGATATAGTGGGGTCAAGTGACAGTTCTATTAAAAATGTGATACCCGTGGATATATCTGTCATTCTGGATTACGCACCGATTAAGCAGATCTATGCCAATGGTCAGAAAGCATATCAATTATATCAAAAATATCTGTATGAAAAAGCAGGGAGAGATATTGCACAACTGCCTTCCAGCAGCCCGGCGAATGCCTCGTATCGTCTGGAAAATCTGCTGGAGAACTGGAAGGATATTAACAACTATATCTAAAAATATGCTCTTGTCATTTAGAAGAGGATATCTTATAATGAAAATTGCTATATTTAGTTTAAGTGATTTTATTTGCCGGAGGTGTTGAGATCAATGAATCAGGGCAAAGATTTCATTTTGTATTCCAGGAACATTGGAGGAAGATGTGTGAAAAGAGAAACAGTCATTGTGTTGGATTTTGGCGGACAATATAATCAGTTAATAGCCAGGCGCGTGCGTGAATGCAACGTATATTGCGATATTTATTCTTATAAAACCGATATCAATAAAATTAAAGAGATGAATCCTAAGGGAATTATTTTGACAGGCGGTCCAAATAGCTGCTATGGAGCGGAATCACCGACTTATTCTAAGGAAATATTTGAATTGGGTATTCCAGTTTTGGGAATTTGTTATGGCGCCCAATTGATGATGCATTTACTGGGAGGAAAGGTTGATAACGCACCGGTTCGGGAATACGGGAGAATCGAAGTTGATGTGAATACGAGTTCTAAAATGTTTATGGGGGTATCCGGGAAAACGATCTGCTGGATGAGCCATAATGACTATATTGCAAAAGCAGCACCGGGATTTGCAATATCTGCGCATACGACGGACTGTCCGGTGGCTGCGGTTGAAAATGCGGACCGGAATCTGTATGCGCTTCAGTTTCATCCTGAGGTACTTCATACGCAGGAAGGAACGAAGATGCTTTCCAACTTTGTATTTCAAGTGTGCGGGTGTGTTGGTGACTGGAACATGGGTTCTTTTGTAGAGAATTCTGTGAAAGCGATTCGTGAGAAGGTTGGCAGCGGGAAAGTGCTTTGCGCACTTTCCGGTGGAGTGGATTCCTCAGTGGCGGCTGTTTTGCTTTCGAAGGCAGTTGGAGAGCAGCTGACATGTGTATTTGTAGATCATGGACTTCTTCGTAAGGATGAAGGAGATGAGGTTGAAGCGGTATTTGGGTCGAATGGATCGTATGATTTGAACTTTATCCGAATAAATGCACAGGAGCGTTTTTATGAGAAGTTGAAAGACGTGGAAGAACCTGAGAGGAAGCGTAAGATTATAGGCGAGGAGTTTATCAGGGTCTTTGAGGAAGAGGCTAAGAAGATAGGTGCCGTAGATTACTTCGTACAGGGGACGATTTATCCGGATGTGGTTGAAAGCGGTCTGGGAGGAGAATCGGCAGTGATTAAGTCTCACCATAATGTAGGAGGGCTTCCTGATTATGTGGATTTTAAGGAGATTATTGAACCGCTGCGTGATTTGTTTAAGGATGAGGTACGTAAGGCCGGATTGGAATTAGGAATTCCGGAGTACCTGGTGTTTAGACAGCCGTTTCCCGGACCGGGACTTGGGGTTCGGATTGTTGGAGAGATAACGTCGGAGAAGGTAAAAATTGTACAGGAGGCGGATGCGATTTACCGGGAGGAGATTGCGAAGGCTGGATTGGACAGAAGCCTTGGGCAGTATTTTGCGGCGCTTACGAATATGAGATCTGTAGGGGTTATGGGAGATGAGAGGACATATGACTATGCGGTTGCACTGAGGGCGGTGAATACGATTGACTTTATGACGGCTGAGGCGGCTGAGATTCCTTGGGAAGTGCTTGGGAAAGTGACTAGCAGGATAGTGAATGAGGTGAAGCATGTGAATAGGGTGCTTTATGATTGTACGGGGAAGCCGCCGGGAACGATAGAGTTTGAATGAGTTAAAAACGCCGCAACCTCAGTAAAATCAAGGGGTTGCGGCGTTTGTGCTTGCAAAATGCTTGCAGTTTTTTAGGATTAGAGCCAGTCTAATTATAGGCTGGAATATAATCTTCTATTGGGATATTGAACATTTGCATTGTGTCTTCGATTTCCATATTATAGAAATCTTCATCAAACGATGGAGATTTTTTAGTTTCCATCAACTTATTGTAATCGGAACAAAGTGTAGCTATCTGGGGACTGTTGATTTCATAAAAAGCATAGGTTTCATTATTTATTTGTTTTGCTTTTTCCTCTAGTCGGAATCCCATTCCTTTTAGATCATATAAATCCCTGCGGAATTCAGCAAATTTCATCTTTGCATCTCCCTTTAGATTGAGAATGTCAGCACATTTTATTGTAAATGTAGCGAAAAAAGAAGGATATCGGCTATTATGTTTTGCAAATATTGGAAGTCCAGTATCTCCTAAGGCAAGCAGGTGTCCATAAAATTCGGAAAATGTTTTAACAGCAGTCCGAGTATTGTCGAGTAATTTATCAGCAGAATCCATGAAGTCCTTCACTACATTAAATTGTTCATTAATTTTTTCATATACGCTATATGGAAATTTAGCCTTCCAAATTTCATATTGTTGTTTTTTTACCGCAATGGTTTCGGATGAATCATTGAGGTCTGGTTGAAAGTTTTTTCTTTCGTTATACCATCCATCTAAAAATTCCATAAGAGTATCCGGATCACCAGGGAACTCACCAGCCGAAAAACATAAGTGATAGTTATTGCCTGCTTTTTCTACATGTAGTCCAAAAAGTTCCTCTAACTCAAAAAAGGTGTGTAATACACTTGCAGGATGTTCCAGTTCAGGCTCGCTGATTGCACTTATATTAACATCCAATGCGTCTGCAATTTCTTGGAGTTTAGATTCCTTTGGGCTACGTACATTGTTTTCATATTGCCTTATTCTATCGCCGGTAAGATGAACCATAGCACCTAATTGTGCTTGTGTGTACCCTCTTAACATTCTTACTTTTCTGATTTTTGCTCCAATAGTCATGGTGAATCAACCTCCTAACTCCTTTATAGTAACACATTTTCTGTGTGAATGAAAGAGAATATTACTTAAAAAATAGAATAAAAGGACAAAAAAGTACTTGACAAAACAAAAAAGATATTATAGTATAATGAAACAAGGACAAATAAGTACTTGTAATAGAGGCAAATGGCTTTCACATTTACAATTAGAACCGAAGGAGGGAGGAATGCCTATGAACAAAAAGATGTATGTTGACGTTGCAGAAGTCTGTAAGGACTGGGGCGTAAGCAGGGCACAGGGATATAAGATAATTAAGCAGCTAAATGAAAGGATGATTGCAATTAATCCAAATCTTATAGTTTTGACAGGCAAAGCAAATAGGAAATTCTATGAGGAAAATTGCTATGGCATGGGAAAAGAAGCGTAAAGAAAGACTCCTGTTGGAGCAGGAGCCAATCCACATATGGAACATATATAGTATAGCACAAACGTACTATATCACATGTTTCATAATTACGCAATTAGCAGTTGTGAGGAGGGATGCAGATGCCGGTATTAAAGAATAAGACACAAGGCAGGTATGTCAACGTTTGCAAGAGCATCCTTGAAAACAAATCTCTTAGTCTAAGAGATAGGGGAATGTTGGTGACGCTTCTATCATTTCCTGACAACTGGGATTTCAGTATTGCAGGGCTTACAAAAATACTTCCAGATGGGAAAAGTTCAGTAAGTGCCAGCATAGACAGATTGATTCAATTGGGATATTTAACGAAAGAGCAGGAGCGAACATCATTGGGAAAGTTTGGTATGAATGTAATCGAAGTCCATGAAACCCCTATATCGCCGTTGCCAGAAAAACCGCCGACGGAAAATCGGGTGACGGATAGTCCGGTAACGGGGAAATCGGTGGCGGAAAACCAGTCGCAATTAAGTAATAATAGAGTAACTAATAATAAAGTGATTAATAAAGAGAGCGAATCACTCTCGGACAGCGACTACAATGAATTGGTTGCAACGTTTGGCAGGGATAATGTGGATTATCAAATTCGCAAAATCAAAGAGAAGCATTATAAAGGCTGCATGAATAGAAGCACTATTGAAAAATGGTGCAAAGAATATCAGGTAAAGGTTAAACCACCGAAGGAAAAGAACAGTTTTAACAATTTTCCACAACGTGACTATGATTGGGACAAGTTGGAGAGAGAACTGATTACCAAATCAATGAGTAATATAGGAGGAGTTGTAAATGTCGGCAAGTAAAGACACAAAGAGAGGTAGTTGGAAGGTTTATATTAGATATAAGGACTGGCAGGGAGTGAAACAGATACACACCAAGCGTGGATTTGCCACGAAGCGAGAGGCGCTTGAATATGAGAGGGAGTTCCTGCTTAAAAAGTCTAAAGATGTAAATATGAGCTTTCCGGACTTTGTAGCGATTTATATGGAAGATATGAAACCGAGGTTGAAGCTGAATACGTTCCTTACTAAGAAGCACATTATAAAAAGCAAGATTATTCCGTATTTTGAGCTAAAAAGTCTTGCGGAGATTACTGCAACAGATATTATTCAGTGGCAGAATGAACTGCTTAGCAAGAGGGATGAAAATGATAAGCCATATTCACAGACTTATCTTAGAAGTGTCCAAAATCAACTTAGTGCAATATTCAATCATGCCTGCAGATTCTATGGATTATCGGTTAATCCGTCAAAGCAGGCTGGAAAGATGGGAAAGGCAAAATCTAAGGAAATGCTGTTTTGGACAAAAGAAGAATACCTGAAATTTGCCGAGGCTATGAAAAAGAAACCGATATCTTATTATGCCTTTGAGGTTCTCTATTGGACCGGAATCAGGGAAGGTGAGCTGTTAGCTTTGGTACGTGGTGACATTCAATTGGATGTTAAGAAGTTGACAATAAACAAATCCTATCAACGATTGGAAGGAAAAGATTATGTGACAACTCCAAAGACAGAGAAAAGTAACAGGGTAATTGAATTGCCGGATTTTCTTTGCAAGGAATTGGAGGACTATTTCGGAATGCTTTACAAATGTGCTGAAAACACAAGGCTCTTCACATTTTCCAAAAGCTATCTACACCATGAAATGGATCGAGGTGTAAAGGCAACAGGAGTGAAGCGGATTCGAATCCATGATGTCCGCCACAGTCACGTAGCACACCTAATTGAGCTTGGCTTCTCTCCTTTAGCTATCGCAGAAAGAATGGGGCATGAGGGTATTAATATTACTTTTAATTACGCGCACCTTTATCCGTCAAAGCAGAAAGCATTGGCTGATAAATTAAATGAGGATAGAGGAGATATTGATGCCGTAAAAGCGGATGAAAGACAGGAGGAAGAATAATGGTGCAGGGAAGATTAGGATATAATTCGGAAAATGAGAGATATGGACTCTTGGTATCAGACTTTTGGGAAAATACAGGGTTCCATTGTGGAGAAGGTTTGGAGGTATGGGTGGATGAACACTGGCAGGAAACCCGAATGGAGATGGGAATAGACCGCCAATGGTATCTGGTGGGGACACCCTATTATGGATTTGGAATATGTCATGGCAAGAGTGTAGGAGGATAGATATGGCTAGGATTTTTCGCAGAGATAATCTGATTTCGGGCGTACAGCCTAAGAAAAAAGATGAAAAGAAACGCAAGCGGAATGTGATTGTGAATTTTCGAGTGACACCGGAGGAAAAACAATTACTGGATAATCGGATAGAGTTATCCGGATTGCTAAGGCGGGAGTTTTTCATACAGAGCTGCTTGTACCAGCAGGTAAACACCTTTGGAAATGTGCGAACCTTTGATGTGATTAGAAAAAAACTGGTAACGATAGACAGGCATCTGACAGAAATTCCTAAATCAGAAGAACTGGATCTGGAAGTGTTGGAATCATTAAGAATGATTTTAGAGATGTTTGATGGGCTTAAGGAGGATGAAGCGAATGAGTAAGCCAAAGAGAAGTTTAGAGGAAAGGATACAGGAGATGGAACGAAAAGAGCAGGAGACGCTTCAAAAAGCGAAACAGCTGCAGGCACAAAGAAAACAGTTAAAAAAGCATCAGGAAGTGGAGGAACGAAAGAAACGGACACACAGACTGATACAGGTTGGTGCGGCTGTGGAATCAGTTCTTGGTTCTCCTATTGAGGAAGATGATATTCCAAAGTTGATTGCTTTTCTTAACAGGCAGGAAGCAAATGGAAGATTTTTTACAAAAGCTATGGCAAAGATGGAAGACATGGTGATTGCCAATGATTAAGTGTAGGAGGGGTTGTTTTGCCAATCCCTTCTATGATTTTTATAGAAGGGCGCACTTATAGACAACCAGAGGTCGTCTTTCATAAGCGCGGCATTTCATGCAGACCATTTCATGGAGACCAGCCTGTGCGGCTGGGCGCACTCTCCGAGGGGCATTTCATGCAGACTGCTGTGCGCAGGGCAATCTTGCGCAGATAGCGGTCGTGAAGATACAATGCCGGATGTGGCAGAAGGGAGATGAAACGGTGGCTATTTTTCACTTTACAATTAAGATAGTCGGCAGGAGTAAGGGCAGGTCTGTCATATCAGCATCTGCTTATCTAAATGGCGATGTAATGAAAAATGAAGAAACCGGTAAAGCGAGTTATTATACATCAAAAAAGGAAGTGGTGTATACTCAACTGATGATGTGTGAAAATGCTCCATCGGAATGGAATAGAGTGCCCGAGGAAAATATCAAGCACTTTATGAAGTCAGTCCGTTATAAAAGGGCAGAGGATAAAGCAGGAGCCATTGAAAAGTTCAAGCTGACCCATAGGAAGCAGAAGTTATGGAATGAAGTGCTGAAAGTGGAAAAAAATTCGGATGCACAGCTTGGCAGATCCTTTGAGTTTTCACTTCCGAAAGAGTGGAATAGGCAGGAGCAGATTGACTATACAACAGATTTTATCCAGAGAAATTTTGTGTCAAAGGGCATGTGTGCGGATTGGAGTATTCATGATAAGGGGGAAACGTCTTGTAAACAAGACGTAAGAAATCCTCATGTGCATCTGCTTCTTACTATGCGTCCCTTTAAACCAGATCATACTTGGGGCAATAAGGAAGTAAAGGATTATATGTTTCTTAAGGATGAAAAAGGGGGGAACGTTATTGACACAGCTCATTCGGATTGGTGGCAGGATAAGAAGAACCCTGACAGATGTGGTATTCGGATTCCGGTGTTAGATAAAGATGGGAATCAGAAAGTGGATTCTCGGAACAGAAAGCAGTGGAAGCGTGAAGTTGTGGATGCAACAGGATGGAATAATCCGAGGAATTGTGAGCTTTGGAGAAGCGAGTGGGCAAAGGAATGTAATTCCCATCTTGCAAAGGAAAACCGGATTGACCATCGCTCTTTTGCAAGACAGGGAAAAGTGGAGATTCCGACAATTCATGAAGGAGCAGATGCGCGAAAGATTGATGCCAGATTCCAAGAAGGAAAAAGCAAGGCACCTTCGTGGAAAGCCGAAGCAAATAAAATCATAATAAGGCAGAATAAAATTTTACAAAAGCTGGAACAGGTATTTGTAAAAGCGTCAGAATTCTTACAGATGTGGAAGGAGGGGTTGGATGACATTAGAAGAAAGCAGAGAAGTCATTCCTATGTTGGAAGAGATGGTAATTCAGATCGAAGATCAGCAGGGACTGATGGTGGAGATATTTCGGGAACTGGAGCAGCGAAACAGTCAACTGCTTCGATACGAGGAACAGAATCAGAAATTGAAGCAATTAAACAGCGAATTGCAGGCACAGCTCACAATCTTGCCAAGTACAGAAGAAATGCTGAATCTTTTGGAAATACAGGATGGGAAGATAAAGGAACTGGGGATAGAGAATTATCAATGGAAAGAATTGGCAAAGAAGCTGAACGGCGAGAACGGTTTATTGCAGAAACAGAACGAAGAATTGCTGCTGCTAAAGACAGAATAGAGAAAGTGAGGAATGTAGATGAACGAATTAGCAGGCTCAAAGCAAGCAGAGCAGCTACAGGAACTATTGGACTTGCTGGAGCAGATGCAGGAAGAAATCAGCCGGAAAGACAAGTCCATAGAAGAACTACAGATGCAGCTGACAGAATTGCTAGAATTAAACGAGAAGCTGAACAGCGAGAACAAAGCCGAGAACGTTCAAGTATTAAAGAGCGAATTGAAACAAACAAGCGACTTATTGCTGAGCGAGAGAAGGAAAAGAAGCAAAGCCAATACCATAATAGGGGAACTTCAAGGTAAGACAGCATCATTGGCAGAGAGGGTAAAGCAATATGAACAAACACACCAAAAAGTAGCAGCCTACGAGGGTGCATTTATCGGATTTGTAGCATATTCTCTTTTGATAACCATTTTTATTGGCATAAGGGCAGAAACCTTTACAAGCGATTTTATAGGCTTTTTTACAGCAATATGGAATGGAATATGCCTAATGGCAGAATGGATTAATTTTATGGGAAAATATGTTGCTCATATGGGTGATAAAATTCCACAGGAAGTGTTTGGAACTATCGTGTATTGGCTGCTTCGTGTCATCATTATGGTAGTCATTGCAGGAGCACTTGGTTTTATTATATGGATGGTGGCATCAAAGCTAAAATCAGTGTATAAGAAGTATTGCTGGGATATAATCAGTGTAATTGTCACAGTAATTAGTATGGCGATTGTAGTATATTTCGGTGACTGGATAAAAGCAATTGTTCCTGTAAATCTAATGATTTTACTGTTATTGGTTCAGATGGTTTATGTGATGGTCAGATGGTATGTAAAGGGCTACGGGATAGCCAGAGGATATTTTTAGAAAAAGTGATAAAATCGTAATGGATAAGTTAATGGAATCACATATCACGTTGGAGGAAGGAGATAACCTGTATCATTTTCTCGGAAAGTAAAAAAATACAATTATTGTTCTTCAAGGTATTCCATCACATCATCTACTTTACATTCAAGCAATGTACACAACTGATTAATGGTATTAGTGGTGACACTCTTTCCCTGTTTCATGGCATAATAAGTAGAACGGGAGAAACCTCTCTTTGCAAGCTGATATGAACTAATGTTTTTCATCTTCATTGTCTTGAATAATGGCTCATAACTTATCATAATCGCACCTCGTATAATAATTATATGTATATACTCGGATATTGAACAGGTACGAAAATCCATACATGTTTTTCATTTCTCGTCCTCAATATATTCCATTACATCAGAAACAGAGCATTTCAGTAACCTACAAAGCTGGTTAACTGTATTTGTGCTAATGCTGTTTCCCTGCTGTATGGAATAATAGGTTGCCTTAGAAAAGCCCTTTTTAAACAAGGCATAGGATGTAATCTCTTTCTTTTCCATAGTCTTAAAAAACGGTTGATAGCTTATCATGTATATACCTCCGTTCAAAAACTCGTAGTCACAGTGCTAAAAGCCCCGAAACTACGGCATTTATTCATCGACTACATGTAGCCACTGTGGTTTTCCTCTTTGACAAGTGTATATGTCTGTCAGTGTCTTATCAAGGATGCTTCGCACCGCTAAAGCGGCTAACGTCCTTGACAAGCCCCTGACGGCCATATAAGGGCATAATCAAGAGGAAAAAGCTTCATTGTTGCTCCCTCGTGGTCACACACCGACTACATATACAAGTTTTAAGTGTAGTATGTGTGAAAATTACCATTAGCGATTACACATACTACACTGTTTTTTCACCATTAGTTATCTTGATAAAATAATTATAAATTTATACTCGGATATTGAAAATGTACGAATATTCGAGTATAATACATGTATAGATATCCGAGTATATAATGGGTATGGAATAGAGAGGAGAAACAACATGGAAGATTCTTTTAGGAAGGAAGATTTACTGAATGCTCTTTTAGATAATGGAACATGTGTAGATTATGAGAAAATGTATCTCTTTCTGTTTAATGAGGTTTCAAAAGCGCTGGCAATATTGAAAGGGAACGGCCAGCATGCTAATGAAAATGCAGTGGAGCTTTTAAAGAATGCACAATGTAAGACTGAGGAGATATTTATTAACACCGATCAGATAAGACAGGAGAGCAGAATTTATTCAGGCATGATGGAACGTCTCAGCTTACAGTCGATAGCCTATCATATTAAAGAAGGGAGTGACTTAGTCAGAGCAGATAAAAACAGTCTTACAGAAAGAGAGAGAAAAGCAACAGAAGAATTGGAAAAAGAACTACAAGCTAAATTGGATACAAAGACCGTGAAGCAGTTGCTTCCTGTGATATGGGGATATACTGACAAGTTGGAAAGTATTCAATTCTCTTTAGGAATGAAAGTAGGGGCAAGGCTGGAATTATTGCTGACCAGTGGTTTTGAATACGATTTTTAAGTCTTAAGAAGTCAATTGTTGTTGATGGCGTAATAATGAGCTATGACATTACCACATGGGGCAACACTACTCGCGGCTATTATATAATAGCTGTTGCCTTTTTTTAGTAAAATCTGAAAGGGGATACAAGATGAAATGGATAGAACGATTATATAGCTATTCTATCAATGATATGGATGCATATGCAGAACTGCCAGAAACAAGAAAAGCCCGTGATTCCATAGATGATTTCATGGAAGAGAAGGACGAACTATACAGGGAACAGCTTCACGACCTGATATGCGGATATGGTGAAGGGAAAGAGAAACAGGGCTTTGTGAACGGATTCAGATGTGCAATTTCATTAATATTGGAAGCCACAGGGAAGATGTAACCCATGCAGAAAGGAGAAAACGACATGGATAAAATCAGAAAGATACATTACAACTTTGACAGTCTTTGTGACAACTACAGGGAATTGCCGGGAACGAAAGCAGCTTATGAAGCCGTAGAAAGTTTTGTAGAAAAAAATGGACTTTTAGGCGAAACAGGATACAGTCCGCACAGAAGCCAGTTATATAATTTGATAAGTAATTATGGTGTGGAAAAAGAGAGACAGGGTTTTGAATATGGATTCAGGTATGCGTTGTCGTTAGTATTGGAAGCGGCAGGTGGTATTTAAACCATGAAAAGTGGAAAAAATAGTTAGAGAGGTCTAAGATTAATAAGTTAATAAACGACATGGTATAACGATTTGTAAATACCTTTTATGGAAAATAAAAAGGGGGTTGCATAATTGGTGTTTTGTTAGTAAAATATAGATAGAGGAATTATGATGTTTTCAGATTATATTGAGGTAAAAGTACTTCAGTTTGGGAAAGGGTGATAACTATGGCAGTTGCTGTAAAAGACGAACATAAGGCGATATTAGAAGAACAGCAGATTGAAGTCCGTAATATGGTACTTGCAGGATTAGAGCAAATCAAAGCAGGTAAAACCAAAGATTTTAACGAAGTATGCGATAAATTGGAGAAAAAATACAGAGATGCAGCAGTACAAAATTAAGATGAATGAGTTGGCGGAGCAGGACTTGGAAAATGCTGGTGATTATATTGCTTTTATCCTGCTCAATCCTATTGCCGCAGAAAATACTGTAAAAGGTATTCGAAAACAGGTGAACAGGCTTCAATATTTCCCAGAGAGCCACGAGTTGGATGATGATCCGATTCTGGCAGAACTGGGAGTACATAAAACATATTACAAAGAGTACAAAATATTTTTTACCATTGCTGAAGATGAGGAAACAGTATATGTGGTAAGAATTCTGCATATGCTGGTTGATAGCAGAGCATGGTTGTACCGTACATTTGGAATCAATAGGTAACAAGTATTCTACGCTGTTCAGCTTCTTGGAGGGGATAAGGTGAAGTAATGATTTTGCCTGTTCTTTGAAGAGGCCGGGGGCGTGGGGGAGAGCTACCATATACATCAGTATCATACCGATTTTGTCATAACGATGAAGTAAGCGAGATCAGGGGGCGGGATTTTATCGTGTTCTCTGTTTTACAATTTAATAGGTGAATTACTATTGTTACTTTTCCTAAATATTTTTATAGTTGATATTTGATTTAAGAATGCTTATAATATTATTGTAGGAAACAATTGGTAAGGAAAACCATAAGCTAGAATGTTTAAGTAATTAAAGTGAAAAATGGTCTAATTATACATAAAAATTGAACAAGTAAGTTAGGAAAAGAATAAAAATGAACAGAGGATAAAAATGGAAGAAATTATTATTGAAAACCTGGAAAAATATATAGAATATATTCATAACATCTCTTCGGAGTTTGTATTATCAAGGGGACAGGAGCAGGACAGAGCATTGTTACCATCAGTGTTGCGTTTGGATGACTCAAATATGAGGTTATATTCAAAAGCAAAAGCATGGGTATTTATTGATGATTTTAAAAATAATTCTTTATTATATATTGATAGCAACAGCATAAATATTAAAAGTGATTATGAATGGCTAGTATATGCACAACACTTCGGGGTGCCAACTTGTCTACTAGATTTTACATATTCGCATTTGATTTCATTAATGTTTGCAGTTGAAAATGCGTTTCAGTTTGATGCTGATGACGATAAAAATTCTGTTGTTTGGTTTTTAAATCCTCATAAATTAAATTTGGCATCTATTAACCGAAATGATATTTTGAATATTTCTGAAGAGACAAACATATTAGATACAGCTGAATATCCATGTGTTGTAACTGCAAAAAAGAATAACCCACGCATGGCAGCACAAAATGGTTTGTTTGTATATTTTCAGCAGGATGCAACGAGATTAGAAGATATTGACATTGCTGATGAAGTGTTGAAAAAAGTTGTTATTTCCCATAAAAATGCAAAGAAAATATTAGCATCGTTGTACACTATGGGAATGAGATTTAATAATATATATCCAGAATTAACTTCGATTTCAAAAGATATATTATTAAAAAACAATGTGCTAGAATATTATAAAATGGAGGCAGAAAATGAATGAAACAACATTTAAAGTAAAGCCAGTTCAACTTGATCAAACAATAAAAACGATTGTTGATGCAATTGATAGAGGTTATAAATTACAAAACTTAGATGAAATATCGACGAATGATGATCAAAGGTTAGAATATAGTGATAGCTTGATCTTAAAACCAGCATATCAAAGAGAATATAGATCAAGTATAGATGACGAAAGTTCGTTAATCGAATCTATCTTAGTAGGAATACCAATACCACCAGTATTTTTATGTTCTTCAAGATTAAAAGATGTGCAGGTTCTTAATGTTGTTGATGGACAACATCGTTTGTTTGCTTTTTATAGATTTAGGAAAGGAGAATTTCCATTAACTAATCTGCAATTACTGGTAAAGTATGAGGGTTCATATTTTGATGATCTTCCAATTGAAGAAAGAGAAGCATTAATTGGTCACAAATTACCTGCATATGTGTTTAGAGATTTTCCGGGTAAGAAATTTGAACTAGAAGTTTTCAATAGATATAATAAAGGAACTAAAACATTGACTTCCCAAGAAATAAGAAATGCAGTGTATTCATCTCCACATAACGATTATGTGAATTTCTTCACTGAAAAATTATATAAAGACCCAAAAAGTAAATTATCTGTAATTTATAATGTTACAAAAGATAGATTTTTAAAAAAGAGAATACATGAGGGTGTTTTTTCAATTCTTTATGTATTGGAAAGTGGGATAAATACTGATTTTAAAGACTCGACAACCTATGCAACAGAGTATATGAGAAATAAGTCGGAATTTTGTAATAATAATAGCGAAGAAGCAGTAAAAGCAGATGTAATGAAAATGAAAAAACGATTTGAGGACTTTAATAAGTGGTTAATAAAATGTACTATAATTACGCCGTATCCACTTTCTAAAGAACTATATGGAATATCGAGTAAAAGTTATAAATTTCAAACATCTATGGCTCTAATTATTCCTGCTTTATATAGAAAAATTTATTTTGAAGATATGTCAAAAGAAATTGAATTTGAAACAGTTATAAGATCAATACAATCAGCGTTAAATGATTCTTTTATAGAGAGGTCTGACTATACCGCTTCTTCGACAAATTCAAAAGAAATCAAAAAACTAGTAGACGGATTTACGTTGAAGTAGTTTTATGTTATCTGTGGCTACATTTTGGCAACTAAAAATCAGTAAGTCAAAATAATATATGTAATAGAAGTAAAAAACGGCCTAAAAATGCAATGAAACTAAATAAATATGTTTAATAATACCGATGGGCAGGCCGAGTTCGAATGATTAATGAGACTGCTACAAGCCGCTATTTTGTGGCTTGTAGAGATTCGTTTTTGGGTGTAAGACCTTTTGGATACTTGTAGAAAAAATAATAAGAAC
>Ga0153929_1000031_pt1 | contig 72969 bp, 44 predicted proteins | sample TSNJ013MetaG_FD_104689 | JGI IMG/M metagenome (GOLD analysis project Ga0153929, IMG submission 104689) | Attine ant fungus gardens microbial communities from New Jersey, USA - TSNJ013 MetaG | ecosystem: Host-associated > Fungi > Mycelium > Unclassified | place: USA: New Jersey, Wharton State...
CCCACAATCCTAAAAACATTCGAAATCCGCCCTATTCGGGCTACTTTCTCATGTTTTGCGGGTCCCAACATCATGCTTTTTCATGCAAGCATGAAACGCATGACCTTTTGACCCTGGTATCATGTTATTAACTTAGGGATTTTAATTACGCTCCCTTTATATTTTATTGCTTGAAAATACATATAAATCATATCATATATTGTAAAAATTGTCAGTATGATTTAATGGTCATAACAAATGTTTATGTAAAGTGTATAAAATAAAAATGTTTATCAGCATTAATTTATATGTATTCGTCCGGTTGCTTTTAAATTTATATAGATTTTTAAATACAACTTGTATATAGGAGCATACAAGTGATAAAATAAATCTAACGGAAGAAGAAACGGGGCTGCATATATGGAAAAGACTGGCGGAAGATCTAAGTACTATATGATTATGGAAGAAATTAAATTTAAAATCACCTCTGGCGAAATACCGCCGGGGGAAAAGATTCCTTCGGAGAATGAATTGGCTGACCGGTATAAAGTAAGCCGCCACACTATCCGCAAAGCCCTGGCCCTGTTGGTAAATGACGGATATGTGGAGGCCATACACGGCAAGGGTACCTTTTGCTCAGAACGTATGCGGCATACGAAGAGCTCCCACAATATTGCGGTTGTCACTACTTATATTTCAGATTATATTTTTCCCTGGCTGATACAGGGAATCGATCATGTACTGTCGGAACATGGCTACAGTATTATATTGAAGAATACAGGAAACAGCAGGCAGAAAGAGGCGAGATACTTAGAAGAGCTCCTGGCGAAAGATATTGCCGGGTTGATTATAGAACCCAGTAAGAGCCAGCTTCTTTGCATGCATGGCAACCTGTATGAACTGCTGGACAAATATGAAATACCCTATATTTTCATACAGGGTATTTACGAGCGGATGCTGGACAAGCCCCATATTTTGATGAATGACTGCCAGGGTGGATATCTGGTGACAAAATATCTGCTGGATCTGGGACACCGTAACATAACAGGAATATTCAAAGCAGATGATTATCAGGGAAAAGAACGCCACAAAGGATATGTCCGGGCATTGCAGGAGAAAGGCATTGCCTATGATCCGGATATGGTGATCTGGTACCATACGGAAGACCGAAAGAAAAAGCCCCATATAATGGTAGAATGGATGTTGGAGAAGGGGGTTTATATAGAAGGAATTGTCTGTTACAACGATTTGATAGCGGTTCAGGTGATTGAGCATTTGAATTCCCGGGGAATCAGGGTGCCGGAAGATATTTCAGTGACCGGATATGATAATTCTGCATACGCGGTCCAGACCGGAATCGGATTGACAACCATTGCTCATCCCCAGGAAAGATTAGGCGAGATGGCTGCGGAACTGCTTTTGGAACAGATCAACAAAGTACCGCCGGAATACAGCAAAGTGAAGCGGCTGATCGAACCGCAGTTAATCATCCGAAATTCATGTCAGAAGCGATAAGAAAAAAATGATTTTTCTTCTATTATATAAAGAAGTGAAATCATTCAAATAAAAATATACCCTAATAAAGGGTACAAAAAACATGGAGGTAGCAAGATGAATTGCACAAAGAATTACAAATTTTGGTTTTGTACAGGTTCACAGGATCTGTACGGGGATGAATGCCTTGAAAAGGTAGCGCAGCACTCACAAATTATTGTTGAAAACCTGAATAAATCAGGTGTTCTGCCCTTTGAGGTGGTTTGGAAACCAACACTTATCACCAATGAATTGATTCGTAAGACCTTTAATGAAGCAAATGCAGATGAAGAATGTGCGGGCGTAATTACCTGGATGCACACATTTTCACCGGCAAAATCATGGATTCTGGGGCTGCAGGAATACAGAAAACCCCTGATGCATCTACATACGCAGTTCAATCAGGAAATCCCCTATGATTCCATTGATATGGATTTCATGAATGAAAACCAGTCCGCACACGGTGACCGTGAGTACGGGCACATCGTTTCCAGAATGGGCATTGAGCGCAAAGTAATCGTTGGCCACTGGGATGACAAGAAGGTACAGGAACGTATCGCAGAATGGATGAGAACAGCAATCGGTATTATGGAAAGCAGCCATATCCGCGTAGTGCGCGTGGCAGATAACATGAGAAACGTAGCCGTAACCGACGGTGATAAGGTAGAAGCTCAGATCAAATTCGGCTGGGAAATCGATGCATATCCGGTAAATGAAATTGCCGATTACGTGAAGGATGTTTCTAAAGGTGATATTGATGCACTGGTAGAAGAATACTACAGCAAATATGATATTATTTTAGAAGGAAGAGATGAAGCAGAATTCAAGAAACATGTAGCAGTACAGGCAGGCATTGAAATAGGCTTCGAAAAGTTCCTGGTGGAAAAGAACTATCAGGCTATCGTTACCCACTTTGGAGATTTAGGGGCTTTACAGCAGCTTCCGGGTCTTGCTATTCAGCGCCTGATGGAAAAAGGCTATGGATTCGGCGGTGAGGGTGACTGGAAAACCGCAGCCATGGTACGTCTGATGAAGATTATGGCAGATGGCATTGATGGAGCTAAGGGAACCTCCTTTATGGAAGACTACACCTACAATCTGGTTCCGGGCAAAGAAGGAATCCTGCAGGCTCATATGTTGGAAGTATGCCCCACGGTTGCTAAAGGACCTATCGGAATCAAGGTGAATCCACTATCGATGGGAGACAGAGAAGATCCTGCACGTTTGGTATTTACCTCCAAAACAGGCAAAGCAGTTGCCACCTCTCTAATTGACCTGGGTACCCGTTTCCGTCTGATTATCAACGCTGTTAATTGTAAGGAAGTAGAAAAACCAATGCCTAAGCTTCCGGTAGCAACTGCATTCTGGACACCGGAACCCAATCTGGCAACAGGAGCTGAAGCCTGGATTCTGGCAGGCGGCGCACATCATACCGCATTTTCTTATGACTTGACAGTAGAGCAGATGGTAGACTGGGCAGCAGCCATGGATATTGAATCTGTAGTAATCGACAATGATACCACGATCAGGAACTTCAAAAATGAATTAAGATGGAATGCAGCATCTTACAGATAAAGGAGAAGGGTATAATCATGAGAGAAGCTATTTTATCAGGAAAAACAGCCGTTGGTATTGAATTTGGCTCTACCAGAATTAAAGCTGTTTTGATCGGGCCGGACAACATGCCGATCGCATCAGGTGACCACGGCTGGGAGAATAGATATGTTGACGGTGTCTGGACATATACGTTAGATGATATCTGGACAGGTGTACAGGATGCTTATGCGAAGATGGCAGCGAATGTGCAGGAAAAATACGGTGTTGCAATAGAGACCACAGGGGCAATTGGATTCAGCGCCATGATGCACGGATATATGCCGTTTGACAAGACCGGTGAACTTTTGGTTCCCTTCCGTACCTGGAGAAATACGATTACGGAAAAAGCATCGGAAGAATTAACCGGGCTGTTTAATTACCATATCCCCCAGAGATGGAGTATTGCACATCTTTATCAGGCAATATTAAATGGTGAAGACCATATTGAAAATATTGATTTTATCACTACGCTTGAAGGATATATTCATTGGAAACTGACAGGTGAAAAGGTAATCGGCGTTGGTGAGGCATCCGGTATGTTTCCGATTGATATAGCCACAAAAGATTATAACAGCACAATGGTTAATCAGTTTAATGATTTGATTGCCGATAAGAACTTACCGTGGAAGCTTGAAGAAATCTTGCCGAAATCATTGGTTGCCGGCGAGAAAGCCGGTGCGCTTACAGAAGAAGGCGCAAAGCTTCTTGATCCGACAGGTACGCTGAAAGCCGGTATTCCTCTCTGCCCGCCGGAAGGCGATGCCGGAACGGGCATGGTATGCACCAACAGTGTTACTGTCCGCACAGGTAATGTATCGGCAGGAACCTCCGTGTTCGCTATGATTGTTCTTGAAAAAGATTTAACAAAACCCTATGACGAGATCGATCTGGTTACCACCCCCACAGGAAATCTGGTTGGTATGGTTCACTGTAACAACTGTACTTCAGATCTGAATGCCTGGGTAAATATCTTCAAAGAGTTTGCAGAAGCCTTTGGAATGGAAGTAGATATGAATAAGTTATTCGGTACGTTATATAATAAAGCACTTGAAGGCGACGATGACTGCGGCGGCTTATTGGCATATAATTATTTCTCGGGCGAACATATCACCGGTTTTGAAGAAGGACGTCCACTGTTTGTCCGGTCGGCAGAGAACAATTTCAATTTGGCAAACTTTATGCGTGTAAACTTATTCACTTCACTTGGCGCTCTAAAGGTAGGCTTAGACCTTCTTCTTAAATCAGAAGGTGTTAAGATTGACAAGATTACGGGCCACGGCGGATTATTTAAGACAAAAGGCGTAGGCCAGCAAATCATGGCAGCGGCTATGGATTCACCGGTAACCGTTATGGAAACAGCCGGCGAAGGCGGTGCATGGGGTATTGCCCTGCTTGCATCTTATATGCTGAATAAAGAAGAAGGCGAAACCTTAGATGACTTCCTGGGCAATAAAATATTTGCCGGCCAGGAGGGTGAAACATTGGAACCAAAAGAGAGCGATGTAAAAGGCTTTGATACATTTATCGAAAGATACAAAGCCGGTCTGCCCATTGAAAGAGCGGCAGTGGAAAATCTCAAGTCTTAGAAAGCAGGTAAAGCATGTTAGAAGAATTAAAAAAACAAGTATATGAAGCAAACATGGATCTGCCTAAATATGGCCTGGTGACATTCACCTGGGGCAATGTAAGTGCTGTCGACAGAGAATCAGGCTTATTCGTCATCAAACCAAGCGGTGTGGAATACGATAAGCTGAGTCCGGAGGATATGGTAGTTATGGATTTGGATGGAAATAGGGTAGAGGGAAAATACAATCCCTCCTCCGATACCTCCACTCACCTGGAACTATACAAAGCATTTCCCAAAATCGGCGGTGTCGTACACACTCATTCTTCCTGGGCAACCAGTTGGGCACAGTCCGGCAGGGGAATTCCATGTTATGGGACAACCCACGCAGACTACATGTATGGAGAAATTCCATGCCTTAGATGCCTGACAAAAGAGGAAATAAACGGTGCTTATGAGAAAAACACCGGACTCTTAATAGCAGACTACTTCAAAGATAAAGACTACGAAGCAGTTCCGGCAGTCCTCTGCAAAAACCATGGTCCCTTCACCTGGGGCAAAGATGCACATGAGGCAGTTCACAATGCAGTGGTGCTGGAGGAAGTAGGGAAAATGGCAGCCCGCTGTGAAATGATAAATCCGCAGGTTCAGCCGGCTCCTCAGGACCTTCAGGATAAACATTATTACAGAAAACACGGTGCGAATGCTTATTATGGTCAATAAGAGATAGTTAAAAATATTTCTTAAGCTTTTAGGAAAGAAAAGGACGCTGCAGTTGAGACAGCGTCCTTTTTCAATTATTTAAGGATATAAAAATTATTCTGGAAGCAGGACGCTTTGGAGGGAAGGTGTGAAAGAGGTAAAGATTGGTGTTCGACCAAAGCTGGTTTTGACTTCGGTATGAAGATTTACCGCAGCGCATTTTCTGCAAACAGAACTGTGAGATTAAAATAATAAAAGACCAGAATAAAAAAACACAAAAAAATCGTAAAAAATCCAACAAATGCTTGAGATATATAAAAAGATCGTAAATTAATTAAACACTTACAAAAGATAATTAATTGAATATTGCATGTACTTTGTTACAATAGAAATACCAAAAAAAACAAGAAATTGGGAGGAAAAAATGAAGAAAAAACTAATCAGTACATTATTATGTGTAACTCTTGTTGGGGCTATGATGGCAGGCTGTGGTAATGGAAGTACAACTGACACGGCAGCAGATACAACGGCTCCTGACACTGTAGCAGAAACAGTGGCTGCTGATACAGATGCAGCAGAGGTAGAGACAGCTGCCCCAGTGGACGATGCAGACACCGGAGTGGTTACGGTTGGTATCATCAACAATCCGCCATCAGAATCCGGATATCGTGAAGCAAATGTTAAGGACATGGAAGCAGTCTTTTCCGCAGAGAACGGTTATGAGGCTAAAACATACTACAGCCTTAACAATGACGAGCAGCTCAACGCAGCTAACCAGTTTATAACTGAAGGAGTGGATTATCTGCTTATCTCCGCAGCTGCAACAGACGGTTGGGAAGGAGTTCTTACTTCAGCTCAGGAAGCCGGTATCGAAGTATTCCTGTTTGACCGTATGATCAATGTTGATGAAAGCCTTTATGAGAGCGCTGTTGTTTCCGATATGGCTAACCAGGGTGACACCGCTGTTGCATGGTTAGAAGCACAGGGTCTTGATGAATACAATATTATTCACATTCAGGGCGCTATGGGTTCAGATGCTCAGATCGGTCGTACAAACGCACTTCAGGCAAAATTTGATGATGGTTCAATGAACGCAGTTGTTCAGCAGACAGCTACATGGGATGAAGCCGAAGCGAAGAAGATCGTTGAATCCGTTATCAATTCCGGAGAATCATTCAACGTTATCTATGCTGAGAACGACGGTATGGCTAAAGGCGCTGTTGCTGCTCTTGACGAAGCAGGCATCACTCATGGTAAAGACGGAGACGTTATCATCATGGGCTTTGACTGTAACAGATGGGCTCTTGAGGAAGTACTTGCAGGCAATTGGAACTACGACGGCCAGTGCAGTCCTTTCCAGGCAGCTGTTATTGAAGGTATGATTAAGAATGGAGCTACTGAGAAGAAAGTTATTTCCGAAGAAAAAGGTTATGATTGTGATACAATTACTCAGGAAGACATTGATTCCATCGGTCTTGGTTGATGATTTTGTAAAATTTTTCCAAGAAGCCGGGATAATTTACCCAGGCTAAATCAAACGGTGCGGAGCATGTGGATTAAATTTCCGTATACCCGCACCGTTTTTTTTCGCTTTGATTTAGCAAGTTTTTTGAAAAAGTGTGGATTTATTTAGCAAAGGAATCAAAAAATCCGTGAAAATAATGGACCGGAGATTCCGAAAATACATAAAAAAATAAAGGAGGGATGCTTGATGCAAAAGGATATCGTATTAACCATGCGAAATGTAAGTAAAGCATTTCCGGGCGTAAAAGCTCTGCAAGATGTGGACTTTACGCTCCGTAAAGGCGAAATTTGTGCCCTTATGGGTGAAAATGGCGCCGGAAAGTCAACCTTGATTAAAGTTTTGACCGGAGTTTATCATATGGATGCCGGTCAGGTTAATATAGCAGGCATAGATAAAGCGATTACGATCAGGTCGCCGCAGGAAGCCCAGAATATGGGTATAAGCACGGTTTACCAGGAGATTACCCTCTGCCCGAATTTGACTGTGGCTGAAAATATGTTTATCGGGCGGGGTAAATACAACTTTATAAACTGGCGCGACATGGAGAAAAAAGCCAAGGAGATACTTGATAACCTTGATATTCCGGCTAGACCCAGCCAGCAGCTTTCCAACTGTTCCCTGGCCGTGCAGCAAATGGTTGCCATTGCCCGTGCCGTGGATGCGGACTGTAAGGTGCTTATATTGGATGAGCCGACATCCTCATTAGACGATCAGGAAGTCGCAAAGCTCTTTGCGCTTATGCGGGACTTGAAATCTAAAGGTGTTGGCATTGTTTTTGTCACGCATTTTCTTGAACAGGTGTATGAGGTATGTGATTCCATAACGGTTCTTCGGGATGGTAAGCTTGTCGGAGAATACGACATCAAGAATTTGCCGCGTGTACAACTGATTGCCAAGATGATGGGTAAGGAGTTTGATGACCTGTCCGAATTAAATAAGAAGGAAATATCATCCGACGAGGATGGCGAAACACCTGTTCTTGAAGCATTTGGACTTAGCAGTGCGGCCGGCGTGAAGCCTTTTGATTTTAAAATTAAAAAGGGCGAGGTGAACGGATTTACAGGTCTCCTTGGTTCCGGACGAAGCGAAAGCGTACGTGCGATTTTTGGAGCCGACAGGATTACCGGAGGCAAGGTGAAGATGCATGGAAAAACCGTCAGGATAGCAAAGCCTATTGACGCCATGAAGCAAAAGATCGCTTATCTGTCTGAAGACCGCAAAGGCGATGGTTTAATAGCTGATTTGTCGGTACGGGAAAATATTATTCTTGCATTGCAGGTTAAGAAAGGCTTCTTCAAGCCGTTTTCCAGAGCCGAGGCGGAAGCCTTTGCTGATAAATACATAAAATTGTTAGAAATCAAAACCGCTTCGGCGGATACACTGATCGGTTCCCTATCGGGAGGAAACCAGCAAAAGGCTATCCTGGCCCGCTGGCTGCTTACAAATCCGGAATACCTTATATTGGACGAACCCACCCGAGGCATTGATGTGGGAACAAAGGTGGAGATCCAAAAGCTTGTGTTAAAGCTTGCCGCAGAAGGTATGAGCATTACTTTTATCTCATCTGAGATAGAAGAAATGGTGCGCACCTGTTCACGGCTCATAGTCATGAGGGACCGTAAAATTGTGGGCGAGTTGAGTAGCAGTGAAATAACGCAGGATAACATAATGCACACGATTGCAGGAGGAGGGAATAGTTAAAATGAGTAAAGTCAAAACAGTAATGCAAAAAAATTCACAATTGATTATTCCGTTGATCGCCCTTTTAGCGATAGTCCTTTTCAACGTAATCAGGTGTGTCGTGATCGGAAATTTCAGCTTTTTTGAAATAAGACTTACAGAAAACACGAATATTCTTTCGGGAAACGTTATCAACATTCTTAAAGATGCCTCTGAGCTTGCGATTTTGGCCATGGGCATGACACTGGTAACCTCCGCTTCGAGAGGGCAGGATATCAGCGTAGGCGCTTCCGCGGCAATAGCGGGCAGTGTTTTTGTCAAAATTCTTCTTGCGAACCCGGCTAACTGGGGAGTTATCATCATCGCCATTTTGGCAAGCTGCGTTGTTGCAATGATTTGCGGCGCATTTAACGGTATTCTGGTTTCCATATTCAAAATCCAGCCGATGATTGCGACGCTGATATTGTATACCGTCGGTCGCTCAATCGCCTATTGGATTAACGGCGGCGCTACGCCCACGATTGCCAAGGATCATCCGGTACTCTATTTAGGTGGTTTCTTCCCAGGCAACCCGATTCCGACGCCAATTTTCATAGTAATCATATGCGCAATCATTTTTGTCCTTGTTTTAAAATTTACAAACCTTGGTCTCTATACACAAGCAGTGGGAATAAATGAAAAAGCCGCGCATTTAAATGGAATTAATCCTATTAAGATGAAATTACTGACATTCATTATATTGGGTGTTTGCGTTGCCCTGGCAGGTGTTATCAGAGTTAGCAGGCTGGCTCTGATCAATCATGAAACCATTCTTCTTGGAGTTGAGATGGATGCGATTTTGGCAGTGGCCATTGGAGGCAACTCTCTGGGTGGCGGAAAATTCAAATTGTCCGGCTCTATCATAGGCGCATATGTAATTGAAGCATTGACAAATACGCTTTATGCCATGAAAGTTGCTTCAACGGATGTAAAAGCCTATAAAGCGATAGTTATCATATTAATTGTAGTAATGGGCTCACCGGTAGTGAAGAAACACACCAGTCGGTTGTGGAGCAAACTGTTCAAGAAAAAAGAGATTCCTGCAACTGCCGGGGCGTCTTCAAGCAAGGGGGGTATGTGATATGTCAAAAAATAACACCGTATCGGGACGTAAGGGCAGGGAGCCTATTACAGACACCAAATTGCTGTTAACAATAACTATTTGCGTATTCTTTGGCATGTACGTACTGGCCATGCTCATTTGGGGCGGAGGTTTTTTAAAGCCTCAGCAGTTTATTAACTTATTCAATGACAATGCGTATCTCATTATTCTTTCCTGCGGACTAACCATTGTGATGATCTCAGGCGGAATCGATATTTCGGTGGGTGGCGTCACCGCTTTGGTAACGATGTGCTGCGTTGTCTTCCTTAACAGTTCCGGTGGGAGTATTCTTGGATCCCTTTGCATAGCATTGGGTATAGGACTCGCATTTGGACTTGTACAGGGGTTTTTGGTAGCCTATCTGGATGTCCAGCCCTTTATTGTCACTTTGGCAGGCATGTTTTTTGCGAGAGGGATGACTACCATTGTTAACAAAGAGCCGGCTACGGTAACGATGGAAGCTTTTAAGGCTCTGAAAGATATGCGTATAGAAATTTCATGGCTTGGCGCTCAAAGTAAAGGCGGTTGGATACCCGCAAGAATAGAACTTGGGGCGATCATTGCACTGGTGGTTGTGCTGGCTGTTTTTGTCATCTTAAGATGGACAAGGCTTGGACGTAATATCTATGCCGTAGGAGGAAACAATCAAAGTGCGTTAATGCTGGGCATAAACGTGAAACGTACAAAATTCTATGCACACCTCTTCTGTGGACTGTTAGCTGGAATAGCCGGCTATACTTTCCTCCTGCATATTGGGGCAGCCAACCCCGCCGGAGATGCCAATATGGCCGAAATGAAAGCCATAGCGTCGTCCATTATTGGCGGAACACTGCTTACCGGCGGTGTTGGTAATATAATTGGCACGCTCTTTGGCACACTCACGCTGGAAACTATTAGAAACATTGTAGTTACCTCCGGACTTAAGGAGCCGTGGTGGCAGAGTATCACCTACGGTGCTATGCTTTGCTTCTTCATTCTGCTTCAAAGCGTAGTCCTTGCCCGTCGCGGCAAAGGCGGTTTAGCGCTTCCCAAATGGCTGAATTTTGGCAAAAAAAAGTCAGACGACAGCGCAACATAATAAAATAGAAAAAGTATAAAAGGTGCTGCTACACGGAATCGTGTAGCAGCTTTTTGTATCAATCGGACTCTTTATTTATATTAAATGCGGTCCCCATAGTCCTTTCAGAGAATTCTTGCGGATAATTTTAAAACATGCTATAATATAAAAATGATATACAATAAACCTTTCAATGGAATCAGGCATGGGGGACTATTATGACAAAAGTATTTTTGGTCGAAGATGAAGTTACAATCCGCGAAGGGATCAAAAAATGTCTAAAGTGGAAAGAAAATGGTCTGATATTGGTGGGGGAAGCAAGTGATGGTGAACTTGCTTATCGAATGATCCAGGAATCGAAACCGGATATCGTTATTACAGATATCAAGATGCCTTTTATGGATGGACTGGAACTCAGCAGCCTGGTGAAAAAGGAAATGCCTGCCGTAAAGATCATAATTCTAAGCGGATATGATGATTTCGAATATGCCAGTAAGGCTATTAAACTGGGGGTTACCGAGTATCTGCTGAAACCGATTTCCGCAGATGAATTGTTGGAGACAGTTTTACGTGTAAAGGAGATGGTAGATTCTGAACAGCGGGAGAAAAAACTGCTGGAGACTTTCCTGAAGGAAAGAGAGGAAAACCATAAAATTGCAAAGTATCAGTTCTTCGGAGAATTGGTATCCGGAAATCATTCCGTATCGGAGCTGATTGCAAAAGGCAAACATCTTCAGATCGACCTGTCAGCCAATGTTTATAATATGTTTCTGTATAAAATATACAAAAAAGATTTTGAGATGACCGAGTACCGGGAACAGATCATTCGGGTGGAAAATGAAGTAGAGCAAATTGCGGATTCCTATTCCCAGGTGATCCTGTTTAATCGTATTACCGAAGGCGTGGCAGTTTTAGTAAAGGGCAACAATTCGTCAGAGGTGCAGGAACTGGTAGATAAATGTATTTCCGATATCAGGGAAGTTATGGTTAAATATGACGATGTGGAATGCTTTATCGGAGTGGGGAAAGAAATTACCAGATTAAGTGAATTTCAAAAATGTTACCAGAATGCCAGTAAGGCATTTGCATACCGTTTTCTGCTGGGAGAAAGCCAGGTAGTGTACAGCAGCGATATGGTGGATTTTTTGATTACCAAAGATTCCAACATTCAACTGGATACGGTAGACATATCCAAATTTGACAGAAAGATCATTGAAAGTTTTTTGAAGAGCGGATTGAAGAGTGATATTCATTTCTTTGTAGAAGAATATTATTACAACATGGGCGAGAGTAATATGAATTCTATACTATTCCGGCAGTATATCATTGTAGATATGAATTTTGCCGTCATTTCTTTTATTGAGAATTTGGGATGGCTGCGTGAGAATTTAACAGATTATTTCGATGATTTTGGAAATGTTTCGATTTTCGTAGGTTCGATAGAAACGACGAAAAAATATATGGAGCTGTCTTTAGAAGCTGCTTTGGATCTTCGTGATATTTCTTCATCCAATAAATATAATTTGATGATAGGAAAAGCCAAAAAATATATTATGGACCACTACGGTGACGGAGAAATATCCCTCAATGTGGTAGCGGCAGATGTAAATATCAGTCCCAATCATTTCAGCAAAATATTCAGTCAGGAAGTGGGACAGACCTTCGTGGAGTATTTAACGGAAACGCGTATGACAAAGGCACGGGAAATGCTGCGCTGCTCCAGTATGAAAACATCGGAAATTGGATATGAAGTAGGTTACAAAGATCCGCATTATTTCAGTTATCTGTTTAAAAAACTACATGGATGTACTCCCAAAGATTACCGGATGAAATGTGCAGACTAAAGAGGATTGAACCAATGGTAGAAAAATATAAAAAATGGATGTTTCGTTTTGACAGTCTCTCTTTACGTACAAAATTAAACATATTAAGGGGCGGTATTCTGGTACCGCTGTTTGTAATAATTGTATGGCTGATTTTTCTGTCGATTGATATCAATGAGCAATACAGCCGGATCATCAATAATGTTGCGGCAGCTACAGAATTTAATTCTGAATTTCGAAAAGATATGGATTACAATATGTACCGGATAGTGGCAGGAGCTGCTGATTTCGATAATACGCCTGTATATCAGGATATCAATCAGGCAAGAGGCAGTCTGAACAATTTAAAAGTTTCGGCTACAACCGAAATCAGCGTGGATCGTATTGAAGCTATATTAAGACTTGTGGATGGTTTGGAAAAATATGTCCGGTGTATTGAGACGAAAGATCTTCCAAAAGAGAGAAAAGACTGGTTTGCCGTTCTGGAATGGGATATTTATATATATACGGAACTCATTGATGAAAGGCTGGCGGACTATATACGGTATGAAGCGGCGACGGCTAAAACCTTAAAGACAAATCTGGAAAGCCAGATCATGCAAATGCTTGGTTATAGCCTGATGACTTCGATATTATTAGTTGTTATTGTTCTGGGATTTACGAACCGGATTTCAAAAAGTATCGAAATACCAATCAAAGAGCTTTGCGACAGCACAAAAGAGGTTGCTCAGGGAAACTTTTCTATCCGGGTAAAACCCAATCAAATGGAAGAAATTCAGGTGTTGAGTAACAGTTTTAATTATATGGTTAAAAAAATCGGCAGCCTCATTGATGATGTAAAGGTGGAACAGATACAATACCGCAAATCAGAGCTTAAGCTGCTGCAGTCCCAGATAAATCCGCATTTTCTGTACAATACATTGGATACGATCGTATGGATGGCAGAAGACGGACAATGCAGGCAGGTAGTGGAAATGGTAAACAGGCTTTCGACATTCTTCCGTACTACGCTTAGTAAGGGAAAAGATTTTATTGCTGTAAATGAAGAGGAATCCCATATCCGCAGCTACCTGGAAATTCAACAATTCCGCTATCGGGACATTATGGAATACGAGATCAAAATAGATAAAAGTATATACATTTATTACATATTAAAAATGTCCTTACAGCCGTTGATTGAAAACGCGATTTACCACGGAATTAAAAATAAGCGTGGGAAAGGTAAAGTAATGGTGAGAGGATATTTCAGGGAAGGTAGTCTTTGGTTTGAAGTAGAGGATACCGGATTGGGAATGAAGCCGGAGGAATTGCAGGAATTACTTAAGCATATTGAGGGGGATACCATGAATGACGAAAGTGGTTTTGGACTTAAGAATGTGAATGAACGCCTCCGCTTGAATTATGGGCCGGACAGCAAATTAAGGATTGAAAGTGAATATGGGATTGGCACCAAAATGTATTTTAAAATTCCCGCATCACAAAAAGATACACTTTAACAGATACTAATTAAAAATAAGTTCAAATTCAGGGAGGAAAGGTTGAAAAAAGCAATTATTATTCTACTATGCGTAACAGTTGCCGGAAGAATGCTGACAGGATGCAGCAGCAATCCGACTTCCACCGAAGCACCTGCGGAAGTAATTGAAGACACTGCGGATGCGGCAGACACTGCGAATACGGACGCCGGAGGTTTGGTCACAGTAGGTTTTTCCCAGGTTGGAGCGGAATCTGACTGGCGCGTTGCGAACACGGCATCCATGAAAGAGGCACTCAGTGAAGAGAACGGATACAAACTGATTATTGATGATGCGCAGCAAGAGCAGAAAAAACAGATTAAAGCAGTACGTGATTTCATTTCACGGGAAGTTGACGTTATTGTAATCGCACCGGTTAAGGAGACCGGATGGGAAACCGTACTGGGTGAAGCAAGAGATGCCGGAATTCCGGTTATTATCGTAGACCGTATGATCAATGTATCCGATGATACACTGTATACCTGCTGGGTAGGTTCTGACTTCGAAAATGAAGGAATGAAAGCGGCCAGGTGGCTCGTTAACTACATGGAGGAACAGGGCAAAGGTGATGATAAACATAATATCGTAGTACTTCGGGGAACGATCGGATCCTCCGCAGAAATCGGACGTACCAAAGGATTTAGCGATACGATTGAAGCTTACGGCAATTACGAAATAGTTGGACGGCAGACCGGTGATTTTACGCAGGCAAAGGGCCGGGAAGTAATGGAATCCTTCCTGAAAGAATTTGATAATATCGATGTGGTAATCTCACAGAATGACAATATGGCATTTGGCGCTATTGACGCTTTGAAAGCAGCAGGAAAGGTTCCCGGAAGTGAAGTGGTCATCGTATCATTCGATGCAGTAAAAGCAGCATTCAAATCCATGATCGCAGGCGACATGAACGTATCCGTAGAGTGCAACCCATTACACGGACCGCGTGTGGCAGAACTGGTGGACAAGATTATGAACGGCGAGGAGGTTGAAAAGATCCAGTACGTAGAAGAAGGCGTATATGCGGCAGATACGGCAGAAGCAGATCTTCCAGGCAGACAGTACTAAGACTAGTAAATCTAATAGAAAATTCAATGAAAATCATAAAAAAATGAACAAATAATTAAATAATAAACTAAATTAATAAATTATTACAAAATATAAACAAAATAATTCATTGAAGTAAACCTGGTCTTTGTTAAAATATATCTAGATACAAGAAGTCTCTATATATAGAAGTCTATATATATGATATATATCATCTATATATATCATATGAAAATCATCTGATATAAGTACAGGAGGAAATAATAAAATGAAAAAAATTCTAGCAAAATTATTGGTATTGTGTATGGTAATAAGCATGGTACCGGCCAACTTGGCTATGGCGGCAGAAATGGGAACAAACATGCAGCCCCGGGCAACAGATGAGGAAGTAGTTGCGGAAGCAAAAAATAATTTGACGATTCCGAACAGTGACGACATACGCGGAAATATTACACTTCCGGCTGAAAATGCAGAAGGTGTGATATTTGAGTGGAGCAGCAGCCAGGAAAATGTGATCAGTACCAGGATAGTGGATAATGGTGAATACGACAGCACTCCGGCAGGTACGGTTACCAGAGGAAATACAGATCAAAAAGTGGTATTGACAGCACAGATTATATATGGAACTGTAAAAGATTCGAAGCAGTTTACGGTTACTGTAAAAGCCGCTTCCGATTTTACGGAGGAGAGTCTTGACGCTTATGTATTTGCATATTTTAAAGGGGAAGGTCTTTCCAACGGGGAACAGATTTATTTTGCCACCAGCCAGGATGGACTGCACTGGGAAGATATGAATAACGGAGATCCGGCGATTATCTCTGACCTGGGCGAAAAGGGACTGCGGGATCCCTTTGTCATCCGTGCGCCGGAAGGTGACAAATTCTATTTGATTGCAACAGACTTGAAAATTAATGGTGGACGGGGCTGGGGTTTGGCTCAATCAGACGGAAGCCAGAGTATTATGATCTGGGAATCTACCGATCTGGTGAACTGGACTGACCAGCGCATGGTGAAGGTTGCTTTGGATACGGCAGGCTGCACCTGGGCACCGGAAGCATTCTATGATGAAAAAACCGGGGAATACATAGTATTCTGGGCGTCAAAGACAAGTGCGGACAATTATAGTACACAAAGAATCTACTATAGTAAAACGAGAGACTTCTATACCTTTACGGAAGCGCAGGTTTGGACGGAACTAAATCACCAGGTTACGGGAGCGGCGATGAGCATTATTGATACTTCTGTAATCTCCGTGAAAGAAAACGACGGAAGTCTGACGTATTACCGGTTTTCCAAGAACGAAGCAGATTCATCGGAAGACGGTTATACCAGTGGCGGAAAATATACGATTCTTGAAACAAGTAAGAGCCTGTTGGGAGAATGGACACGCGTAGATGCGGAAGGGCTGAAGCAGTACCATGGCGTGGAAGGCGGCACCTCATTTAAATTCAATGGAAAAGATGAGTGGTGTTTACTTCTGGATAATCATGGAAACGGCGGATATTTTCCGCTCAGCAGCACAGACCTGAGTTCAGGGGAATTTACAAGGCTGGATACAAGTGAATATTACTTTCCATCCACCATGCGCCATGGAACAGTTTTAGCGGTTACCCAGGAAGAATACAATGCATTTACGGAGAAATGGACGGATTCTGCAGCCCAAAACACAGAAACTCCGGTAAAAGGAGAGATACTGTCTTATAATTTTGAAGAAGTAATTTCCGGTGATTCAATTGCTGACAGCTCAGGAAATGGCTTTAACGGAAAGTTAGTGGGAAATGCAGCTTATGTGCAGGACTCTGAAAGGGGTCAGGTACTCTATTTAGATGGAACTGCCAATACCTATGCCGCATTTCCACAGGGTTTCTTCGACGGAAGAAACAATGTGACAATTTCCATGGACATTAAAGCCGAGAAGGCTTATACATCCGGCGATAAATTTTTCACCTTTGGTTTTGGTCAGGACAGCAACAAATATATTTTCCTGAAGACCATGGATACGAGGACTCTTCTGTCCCTCACCACGGGTTCCAGCAGCGGTGAACAGACAGCATCAGGAACAACGGAATCTATTAATGGAAACTGGATCAATATTACCATGGTAATAACAACGAATAAGATTTCCATTTATAAGGATGGGGCATTACTGGCAGAACAGCAGGTGGCCAGTCCGGTGGCAAGACTGGGTAATAATACGCTGGCATACCTGGGAAAATCTTTCTATTCGGCTGACGGGTATTTCAACGGATATTTTGATAATGTAAAAGTTTACAACCGTGCATTGAGTGCAGGTGTTATCGCAGGAACGGCAGAGTACACGGTGGAATATCAGGCGGGCGCCGGCGGTTCCATAAACGGCACTTCTATTCAGATCATAGAGTCCGGCGGCAGTACGGGAGCAGTCACTGCGGTGGCTGAGAAAGGCTATGCATTTATTGGATGGAGTGACGGTGTTGCAACGGCCAGAAGAACGGACGATTCCGTAACAGCAGATAAGACGGTAACCGCTTTGTTTGAAAGAGAATTCACCCTTCAATACAAAGCCGATACCGGCGGTAAGATTAACGGAAAGACTACCCAGACGGTTGTAAATGGACAAACGGCTGAGACAGTGACCGCAGTAGCAGATAAAGGCTATGTATTTACTAAGTGGAGCGATGGAATTACCACGGCAGCAAGAACAGACAGTAATGTAACGGCAGACAAAACCGTGACTGCACAATTTACCAGGGAATCGGTAATACCGGATGCAGCCAAGGTAACTATGAATAAAAAGAGCATTACGTTAGGCAAGAAAGAACCATTCACTTTAATCGCAACCGTAGCCCCTCAAAGGGCATCACAGACGGTAACCTGGAAATCAAATAAGCCGTCGGTAGTCAGCGTTAACAAGGGAAAGCTTACTGCAAAAAGGACAGGTACTGCAAAGATTACCGCAACTACAGGAAACGGTAAGACAGTTACCTGTACGGTTACCGTAAAGAAAGCGCCAAATAAAGTAAAATTTACCAAGGCAGTAATAACCCTGAAAAGAGGCAAAACTACAACTTTGAATAAGAAGCTGAAATTGCCGGCAGGTACGGCGAGTTACAGCAGGAAATTCACTTCTGCCAAGAAGAAGATTGTAAAAGTTTTAGATTCTTCCACAGGAAAGATTAAAGCGGTGTCCAAAGGAACGGCCACGATTAAAGTCAAAACCTTTAACGGTAAGAGTGCTACGATTAAAGTTAAGGTAATATAAAAACGGAAGAAACCCCACTTTTTTCGTAAAAAATCCAATAAAATCATGGCTGATAATAAAAAAACATAAATTATTCAAAGTATTGCTGAAAAATTTACATTGAAAAATTTTCGCATTTTGTTAGAATGTAATTACTCAATAAAGCGTTGGAAAATTGAATGAAATCATTAGCATTTTGAAATCTATTAATATGAATTATAAGAGACAGGTGCGAACCAATGAGAACCGTATGGTTCGGAGGGTCCGTACCTGTCTTTAAATTCCTTCATTAGGAAATTACACATTTTCAGTATCAATATCAGAGTCTGACAAGTTAGGCTCTATTTTGTAAACAGAACATACAATAACAGAAAAAATATGCCATATAACTCGAAGGAGGATGGTTATGTTGAAGTGGAAGATGCGCATGTGTTCAGCCGTAATGGTAATTTTCATATTTTTTGGAAATTCGGCTGTGACAATGGCGGCACCGGTAAAAGCGTCTGCACAGACGGAAATGAAAGAAGAAGTTTCTGACAGCGAAGACTTAAAATATTTAAATAGTATCAAAGAAAATTATGAACTGGCATTTAATACAGTATATAAGGATTTTACATTTCCGGCGAAAACCGGTGATGTGGATATCAAATGGGAGTCTGCAGACAGTGCTATTGAAATTACAGATGGCAATCAGGCGGTGATAACCAGACCGGCATATGGAAAAGGAACGAAAGCAGTCAGTGTTACAGCTACATTTTATATAGGAAGCCAGTCAGTGAAGAAAAATTTTACTGTTCAGGTACCTGAAACAGCCTGGGGATATCTGCTTACTTATGTAGTATCAGTGGATCCCGGTATGCAGGAAGCTTCTGCAGGCAGTACGGATAATTGTCTGACGGATACTTTGCATCTGGCTCTGTCAAAAGACGGTGCTGTTTATACGGCATTGAATAAGGAAAAAGCAGTTCTTTATACGACGAATAAGAGACAGATGGGTTCGCCGGTCATATTCAGGAAAGCGGACGGAACTTATGGCGTTTTGGCTTCTCAGAATGAAAGCGACAGCACTGTCATTCTGTATGATTCAGAAGATTTAATCAATTTTACAAACGGACGCTGCGTTTCTACCAACAGTAAAGGCATAACAGTAACGGAGCCGGAGGTCTGGTTTGATACGGAAATCGGTGCCTACAGGCTCTATTGGAAAGATAAGAGCGGTCAGGGATATATGACAGTCACCCCGGATTTTAAAGCTTTTACAGAACCGGAACAGACAACATACATAAAGAAAGCACCGGCAGCCGGAGCGGCATTGCCGGAATATGCAGCAGAGACAGGAGTCCTGGAGCTGACCAGGGAAGAGTATGAAAGAGTGGAGAACAAATATGGAGATATTCACAATACCGGCTTGGAACCGACCCGGGATATCAAAGCCGCTTTGGATACGGATGTAAACCTGCCGGAAAAAGTAACTGCGAGGTATAATGATGGTTCTGCAAAAGAATTTCCTGTTAAATGGGCTACCTCCGGTATTGATTATTCCAGGGAAGGCAGTTATACGGTAGAGGGAACCATAATTCAGGATACCTATCATGATCCGCTGACAGAGACACGAACGGACCCACATATAATTTATAATGAAGATGATGAGTATTACTATTTCATAAGTTCCTATCCGGCTATGGATGAGGCAGAAGATACACAGAATACAGGATATGACCGTTTGAATATCCGACGTGCCGGGAGTATTAATGAGTTGACAAATGCCGAAGAGGTAACATTATTCGAAGATGGTCAGACAGCGGCTGACGGAGTAACGTATTATCGTTGTTTTCGTGCACCGGAATTACATAAAATTGGTGGTAAATGGCGGATCATCACTTCCGCAAGTACAGACAGCCATGATGTCATGGGGGAAATGACTGTTTTCACCTGCGAAGATGGGGATATTATGAATCCGGACAGCTGGGATGCAGAAGGTGTAGTAGAGGCAGCTGCCGATGGTGAAACGCCTGGGGCATTTGACACCACTTTCTTTGAGGCAGAAGGGCAGTGCTACTATGTGACTGCAAAAGACGGATCTATCCGGATCACTACATTTGAAGCGGACAATGTGCTGAAACCTACAGGATCATTGGTAGAGCTGGGAGGAGAAGCTTTTGGCTGGGAAATGAACCTGGGCTCCGAACAGGCAGTGAATGAAGGACCGGCGGTTATCAGGCATAACGGTAAGATTTATATTGCCTATTCCGGTTCCACCGTAGATCAGCCTTATTATGCAGGCATGCTTTATGCAGAGGAGAAATCCGACCTGATGGACCCCGAAAGCTGGACAAAGATTCCATATCCGGTGTTGACGAACGAAGATAACTCAGCAGCACAGAGTCAGTATGTATCAAGGAACAATTCATTTTTCACAGACAGTGACGGCAATATGAACATCATATATCATGAAAAAATTCTGGGGGAAACCAATGAGACCGTAAACAGTGACGGGGATTTGAATGATTCGGGAATATATGTATATGTCAAACGCATACATTTCACGGCGGATGGGACGCCGGTACTGAATATGACGGCACAGGAAGAACTGGCAGAAGAATTTAAGACAGTATCCGTTCATTTAGAATTAGCAAATACGGTAACGGAAAAATATACAGCAGAAACCAAAACTACAGAAAAAGATAAAACGACAGGGGAAAACAAAATTACAGAAGAAGACAAAATCTCGTCCCGGGTGACAATAAGCAATAAAATGGTCACGTTAGGCGTAAAAGAGAAGTTTACCCTGAGAGCAGAGATAACACCGGCGGAAGCATCGCAGGAGATAGAGTGGTCCAGTAATATGGAATCCGTGGCTACTGTCTCTTCGGAGGGAGAGATTACCGCTGTCAAAGCTGGAACGGCTGACATCACTGCCAAAACAGCAAAAGGTAAGACGGCTGTCTGTAAGGTAACGGTAAAGGAAGCCCCGAAAGAGATTTCCATAGAGCCTGTCGATATCGTCTTGCAGAATGGGAACACCATTCAGTTGGAGATGATTTTACCGGAAGATACAGCAAGTAATAAGATTACCTATTCAACCAGTGACAGGCTGGTGGCGGGTGTTTCTTCAAAAGGAAAGATAACCGCAAAGAAAAAAGGCAAGACAACCATTACGGCAAAGACCTTTAATGGTAAGATGGCGGAAGTTGAGATTACGGTAAAGTAGATGTACCGGAATGCAATCAAAAGAAGGGTAGCAACCGTATCTGTGACAGGTAAATAACTGAACTAAAAAAGATACGGCTACAATATAGTAAAGACCTTGAACCCAAAAAAACAATTAAGGACAAAGCATTATAGGCACTAATATTCAAGTGTATATAATCAAGGAAGTGAATCAGGGGGTGGTACTGAAAGGCGGGTAAAGGGAAGGTTTCAAAAATCATTTATTGAAAAAGAAAAGGAGATATGCTATGGGTAGCAAAAAATTAATGAAAAGAATCTTAGCAACAGTAATGACAGCGGCACTTGCGTTGACTAGTGTGCCATTTAATGTTATGGCAAATGAATGGACTCCGGAGCAGGGTTTGATAGCAGACTTTGACTTTGAAGGTGGCGATGCGACTACTACGGAGTTTACAGGTGCAGGTGCAAAAGCAACAGTTAATGGAACGGCTGATTATGCCACCGGCAGTGACGATAGCAATGCTTTTAGCTTCAGTAACAATACTTGGCTGAATGTAACGAAAGCAGATGATGAACCACTGTTAGCCGGATTGGATGCAATAACAATTTCTTACGATAGCTATTCGAGTGCATCAGGAGGTGATTGGACATTCTTTGCTGCGCGAACTGCTGATGCACAGATAGGTGGCAATGAACATTATCTTGGAGTTATGGATAGATCTACATCTATTACCGTTGAGCGTTTCAACAATAGCGGAGAGAGACCAGAGAATGACCTGAATGCAACTGGTCTTACTGCTGAATGGAGACATGTGGATATAGTAATTACACCAACTGATTATACCCTATACGTCAACGGAGATCAAAAGAGTTATAATGAAAGCGATTATAAACTTTCTGATATTTTGACAGAAAGCGGCGGAGTTTTGCAGCTTGGTAAAGCAAACTGGATACCTTGGGGCGCAACTGAAATTGGCGAGTATTATACAGGTTTAATGGATAACTTCCAAATCCGTAACTATGCATTAACAGCACAACAGGTTTTCCAATTATATGATCCTACTTCTTCAGAAGAAGATATATTTATAGCACAAGGTTTTACGGCATCCGCTGCTTTATCTGTCACGGAAGGTTATGCAAAGAAGATTGCAGTAACTCTTCCGGCAGGCATTGCAGCAGAGAGTGCAACAACTACTTTTGAATCTGCTGACGATGCTATAGCCACCGTAGATGCAAATGGAAATGTAACTGGTGTAGCAGTAGGAACTGTAAATGTCACTACTTCAGTGACGGTTGGCAGTACGACTAAGACGGCAACTACGGTTATTAAAGTTAAAGCAGCGGCAGATGTTACAGCACCGGACTATTCATATTCTTTTGAGGGTGAGATCGGTGTTGATACTGAAGCTGTTACAAATTCAAATAATAAGTTCGTATCATATACGGGAGAGATATCCTATGAAGACGATGGTAAGGATGGAAAAGCGGTAAGGCTTGGTAGTTATGGACTTAAGCTGAATAAAAAGAATATAGGAGAGGATTATACGGTTTCCGCATGGGTTAAACCAGATGGAACAATTGCAGCAAATACACCGGTTCTTTTCATGGGATATGATGCAACAGAGAATTGGTTGGGGATTTCAGGTAATAACAACTCATCATCTTGTAAGGTCTGGTCATTTGGACCAGCAACAGGTAACACATGGAAGACACTGAACACATTAACGGTTCCGGCATCTGAATGGACCTTGCTCACTGTTACAAGTGAAGGCAATGAAGTCAAGTCCTATGTAAATGGAACATTAAAAGGAACTGGTACTGGTGCTGTCGCACTGGATGGCGAGGAACAGGATATCTGTCTTGGAGTAAATGTTTGGGATGGCATATTCTTAGGTTTGATGGATGAAGTTAAAGTTTATAGTGCTGCTTTAACCCCATTGCAGGTATACCAATTGTATGACCCTTCAGTTACTACAGCGGAAGACGTACTTGATAGAGAAGGGATTTCAGTCTCTGAAACTTTATCTACCAGAATAGGAAGTACGGCAAAACTTAATGTAACGATTCCGGCAGCTGTTTCTTTAGAAAGTGCAACGATTACTTATACCTCAAGTGAGCCTGCATTTGCCAGCGTAGATGCAGATGGAGTTGTAACTGGTGTAGCAACAGGAAGTACAGTTATAACTATTGAGGTGACGCTTGGGACTGTCACCAGGTCAGCAACTACGACTGTTACGGTTAAAGCAGATTTTACAGGAGAATTAGTAGCAAGCTTTAACTTTGATGATCCGGTAACTGGTTTGGCAAGTGAAGGCGCATTAGCAACAGTTCAGGGAACAGCATCTTATGTAGACAGCTATAGCAGCGCTAACGGAAAAGCTGCCAGCATGAGCAAAGATTTCTGGCTGGATGTAAAGGCAGATGATGGTACACCTCTGTTACAGGGTCTGGATACGATTACTATCTCCTATGATGGAAAAGCTATTAATGAAGGTGGTAATACAGGCTGGGTTTTCTATGCAGCACCACATATGAACGATCAGACAGAGCCGCCCACATATTTGGGAATTTGGGATAGAGTTGACAGTTTCACGATAGAACGTTTTTATAATTATAGATTTCCTGCTACAACAGGTGTCGCTTCCGATGAGTGGAAACACGTTGATGTAGTGGTTACAGAAACAGAAACTTCATTATATATTAACGGAGTATTACAGCAAACAGTTGAAAGTACAGCTAAACTTTCCGATATCTTAACAGCCAGCGGCGGATATCTGCAGATTGGCAAAGCAAACTGGCCTAACGGTGGAAACTATGAATTTTATACAGGTTTACTTGACAACTTTAAGATTTACAATGTTGCAAAAACTGCAGAGGAAATCGCAGCAGGTGTAGAAACAGTAACAGCAGTATATACAGCAGGACCAGGAGGAAAAATCACTGGTACGGCAACACAGACCGTTTTACGTGGTGCAAATTCAACAACAGTAACGGCTACTCCAAACACTGGTTATAAATTCGTCAAATGGAAAGATAACAATAGTACAGTAGCAAGCCGTACGGATACCAATTTGACAAGTGACATGTCAGCAGAGGCAGAATTTGAAGAACTGCCAAGAGTAAGAATTTCTTATAAAGCAACAGAAGGCGGTTACATCAGTGGTACAGCAGAGCAGGATGTTTATGTCGGCAGCAGTACATCAGCAGTAACAGCAGTTGCAGAAGATGGATATTACTTTGATGAATGGGATGACGGTACAACAACACCAAGGAGAACTGACAGGCAGGTTTCGGAAGCGAAAACTTATACCGCCAAATTTGTAAAAGATTCAAATCCTGTAACGGTTACTTATCTTGCAGGAGCAGGCGGAAAGATCAGTGGTACGGCTGTACAGACCATCGAAGCAGGAACCGATACTCAATCAGTTACCGCAGTTCCTGACAGCGGTTATAAATTCAGTAAATGGAGTGACGGCGTAACTACCGCAACAAGAAAAGATACGAACGTAGCAGCCAGCAAATATGTGACTGCACAATTTGTAAAAGCTACCATTGACCCAACCGGTGTTAAATTAAATAAGAATAAACTTACCATCGGTGTTAAGGAAACCTATACGGTAGTGCCTACCGTATCTCCGGCAACAGCAACTAACAAGACAGTTACTTATAAATCAAGTAATACAAAAGTAGCAACTGTGAATAAAAATGGACAGATCAAAGGTGTGACGAAGGGTACTGCTAAGATCACCGCTTCGACAGTAAATGGTAAAACATTCACATGTACAGTAACTGTTAAAAAGGCACCAAATAAAATTAATATTCTGGTAAAGAAAAAAGTAAAGAAGAATATAGCGCTGAAAAAAGGTGCCTCTCTGCAGTTGAAAACAAAACTGCCAAAAGGTACAGCAAGTTACAACCTGAAATGGACATCTAATAAGGCAAAAGTTGTTAGTGTATCAAAAGCAGGTAAAGTAAAAGCTTTGAAGAGTGGTAAATCAACCATTACTGTTAAAACATTTAACGGTAAGAAAGCAACTATTAAGATTACAGTAAAATAATCTAACGTAATCTAACATAATACAAAAGTCAGAATAGGGGGAGCGATACCCCCTATTTTGATGACTTAACAGATAGTGCAGAAAGGGGGACGAATTTGAAGAATACAAAGCAGGCAATAAAAATAACCTCTTTGTTACTGGCAGCCGTTGTTATGGTATCTGGCATAACAACGGCAGTACCGGTAAATGCCGCAGAAACTGACAGCTCTTTGGAATCTTCCGGGGCAATTGCGAAAGGACCTGATGAGTTATCAGCAGAGAGTGCGGTGAATGAAATTGAAATTTTAAATCCGAAAGACATTCGTGGGAATATTACGCTGCCCACAGAGAATCTAACATATGATGCACAGATTACATGGGAAAGTTCCAAACCTAATGTGATCAGTGATAAAGAAGTAGAAAATTCAGACTATGACAATACACCGGCAGGAGTAGTCACAAGACTTGATGTTGATACTTATGTGAAGCTGACGGCAACGGCAAAGGTAGGAAATGCGACAGCCAAAAAAGAATTTGACCTGATTGTAAAAGCAGCGGTTGAAGAGCCGGATTTGAATTCCTATCTATTTACATATTTTCCCGACAATGACCATGAGCAGATATATTTTGCAACCGGTCTGGATGCATTTCATTTTCAGGACCTGAATAACGGTCAGCCGGTCATGACGTCCGATATTGGTGACAAGGGAGTAAGGGACCCATATGTCTTCCGGTCAGCGGAAGGCGATAAGTTTTATATGATTGCAACGGATCTGAAAGTACAGACAACCGGTTGGGGTAATGCACAATATAGAGGGAGCCTGAGCCTTGTTGTTTGGGAATCCTATGACTTGGTAAATTGGTCAGAACCTCGACTGGTAGATGTAGGTATGGGTTCCTATGAAAATGTAGGATGTGTATGGGCGCCGGAGGCCATTTATGATGAGCTGACCGGGGAGTACGTTGTATTCTGGGCATCTATGACAGGAGCAGAAGGTACATCGGGGACACATCAGATTGTATATTATTCAAAGACAAGGGATTTTGTAACCTTTACAGAAGCGAAACCTTATATTGACAGAGGGAATAAGCATTGTATCGATACCTCTATGATCAAAGCGTCAGACGGTAATTATTACAGGGTTTCAGCGGATGGTGAGATTACGATAGAGACCAGTGATACCGTTCTCGGTGAGTGGTCAGAGATATCCACTTTGAAATCATTAAGTGCCGGTATGAACGGATATAGCGAGTTTTATGCGGAAATGCCACTTACATTGACCGGTGGTACCTTAGAAGGACCAGAACTTTTTAAATTAAATAATGAAGATACATATGGATTATACAGTGATAATTACGTTGGCGTAGGGTATATTCCGGTTACAACAACCGATTTGGCAGACACAAGCGGAAGTGAATGGACTATCTATACGACCGACCAGTATGATTTCGGAAATCTGAAGAAACGCCATGGAAGTATCCTCGGTATTACTGAGGAAGAATATAGTGCGGTTATGAGTAAATGGAATGATTTTGAAGACGTAGTGAGCAGGGTAGCCGCATATTATAAAAAAGGCAGAAATGGAACGATCAAGGGTAATACTTATCAAACGATTATAAAGGGCAGTGATGCACAAACGGTAGAGGCCATACCAAACAGTGGATACCGTTTTGTACAATGGAGCGATGGAGTAATGACTGCCGAGAGAACAGATCTTGAGGTCACAACAAACATTACGGTATCTCCGGAGTTTGAGAAAATGGTAACCGTGACCTATGCGGCAGGAACAGGCGGAACGATCCAGGGAACGGCTGTTCAGACAATCAATAAAGGGGATAGCACGGCGCAGGTTACGGCTGTAGCAAATTCAGGATATAAATTCAGCAAATGGAGCGATGGTGTAACGAGTGCTTCCAGAACGGATAAAGACGTAAAGGCGGATATGACCGTAACAGCCTTATTTACCGAAACCATACCGGCAGCAACCAAGGTAACTTTGAATAAGAAAAGCATCAAGCTGGGTAAAGGAGAAAAATTCACTTTGACAGCATCCGTAGCACCTGCTAAGGCGTCACAGATGGTAGACTGGAAATCAGATAAACCGTCGGTGGTCAGTGTAAGTAATGGAAAGATTACGGCAAAGACAACAGGAACGGCAAAGATTACCGCAGTTACGGCAAACGGTAAAACAGCTACCTGCACCGTTACCGTTAAAAAGGCTCCAACAAAAGTTAGATTTTCCAAAGCATCGATAACCTTGAAAAGAGGCAGTACTACGACATTAAATAGTAAAGTGAAACTGTCGACAGGTTCGGCAAGTTACAGTAGAAAATTTACGACTTCAAAGAAGAAGGTCGTAAGTGTAGTGAATTCTTCCACTGGTAAGATTAAGGCCATGAAGAAAGGTACTGCTAAAATTAAGGTTAAAACATTTAATGGTAAAACAGCAACAATTAAAGTAATTGTTAAATAATTAAATTTATGTTATTAAGGCATGATTTCTTGATATTCTATCAGAATCATGCCTTTTGCCAATGATTACTACTATCCTGTTTGCGTGAAGCATACCGTCTCCCACGGTGGCGTCCTCTTTTCACCAGGCAGCACTACTCCCTTGAAAACAGTATAATTTTATAAATTTATGCATGATTATTGCAAAGATTTTCTCCCCCTCACTTGATACAATCAAATCATAAATCAAAGGAGGGACTTACCATGAAAAAGAGATTCCTACGAAAGTCACTAAATTTATGTTTAATCATCAGCATGCTTCTCACTTCCACTCTGCCTGCCTACGCAGCCCCTGCAGAAACGCAATCCCCATCTGCAGACAGCAAAGCAGAGGCGAAAAGTACTTCTGAAGAAAGCGCATATCTGAATAATCAGGGAGAACTAAAGGAGAATCCCCTGATACAATTACCATTAGGATCGGTACAGGCTGACAGCTGGCTGGAAAATCAGCTGCTGTTAATGAAAAATGGACTTACCGGAAATATGAGATATTTCAATGATTATAATGAGCAGACCAGCGCATGGCTGGGGGCTGCAAATCCCAGCAGCGGCGGTTCCTGGGAAAATGGCCCATATTATGCCAGAGGTCTGGTTGCGCTTGCCTATACCTTAAATGATGAAGATCTGATCAATGAGGCTCTGAAATGGGTTTCCTGGTCCATTGACAGCCAGCGGACAAATGGCTATTTCGGCCCGGATGAAAATTCCTGGTGGTCGAGAATGCCTATGCTCTGTGCGATTCGGGATTTCTATGAAGCGGTAGATGCGAAGCCGGTATTGGAACGGACGGAACAGGAAGCGCTCTACCATGGCAAGGTTCTGCAATTTCTTGAGCAATATTTTCGTTATCAGGAATCCGAACTGCCTGGCAGGAGATTAAGCAATTGGGCCGATGCCAGAGGCGGAGATAATCTCGAGGTTGTATATTGGCTGTACAACAAGCTATATAATTCCGGGAGTCCGAATGCAACGAAATGGCTGTTGGATCTTGGTGATCTGATTTATTCACAGACCGTAAACTGGGAAAATATCTATAACAATACCACGGTGCGTGAACACGTGGTAAATACCAGCCAGGGCATGAAGACGCCGGCTCTATATTCCCAGAAAAGCAACGATATCAAATATCAGACTGCATTGTCCAACGGACTTGACAATATGGGAATTGATCATGGAAGGATAGACGGACTTCCAAATTCGGATGAAGCGGCAAGAGAAAACCGTTCTACCAGAGGCGCAGAGACCTGCAGCACGGTAGAGGGAATGCTGTCGACGGAAATAGCGGCAAAGATTTCCGGTGAGGTCTGGATGGGAGACCGTTTGGAACAGTTGGCTTACAATGCACTTCCGGCCGCATATCCTTCGGATTATTCCGGACACGCTTATTACATACTCCAAAACCAGGTCATGAATACGCTGGGAAATCATGAGTTTGATTGTGACCATGGAGACAGTTCTGCCTTTGCCGCTCCAAATGGTTTTGACTGCTGTTTTTCCAATAACCATATGGGATGGTCGAAATTCGTTCAGAATATGTGGATGGCTACGGCAAATGGTGGATTGGCAGTCGTAGCCTATGGACCGAATCAGGTCACGGCTAAGGTAGCCGGAGGTAAGATTGCAAAATTTCAGCAAAACACAGATTATCCATTTAAAGATACGGTAAATCTGGAATATTACGGCGAGGAAGCCGGATTTGAGTTAAAGCTGCGTATACCGGAATGGGCTAATAGTGCCACGGTCTATGTAAATGGTTCTATGAAACAGGGCGTAGAGTCCGGAGAGTATTATACCATTGACCGGGATTGGAAGACGGGAGATCAGGTAACGGTTACGTTTGAAAGTGAAGTGAAACTGACTACCTGGTACAACAATTCTACAGCAGTACAAAAAGGAGCCCTGATCTATTCTCTGAAGATCGATGAGGATTGGAGGACTTATGACAGCAATGACGCAAGAGAACTGAAGGTGGAGCAAAAAGAAGATTTTCCGATTCGGGAGGTATATCCTGCAAGTGCATGGAATTACGGACTGCTGACGGATGAAAATGCAGCCTTTACGGTGGTGGAGGAAGATGAGGTAGCCCTGCAGCCGTTTAACTCAGAAACACCCCCGGTGAAAATCATAGCAAAGGGGCAGAAATTACCGGAATGGACTCTGGATGGAAATCTCGCAGGTCCGCAGCCCTTTGGCCCGCTTGCCGCAGATGAGGATGAATTAGAAGAGATAACCCTGATTCCTTATGGAAGCGCGCGGCTCAGGATAACGCATTTCCCAACCCTGGGAGACCCGGCTGATTCAGATACGATAGTGCGGAAATCCGGTGACATCATTACAAGAAATGGCGTGACCTATCAGGACTTTGACAATCTGGTGGTACCCAGGGCTGAAGATTACAAATTGACAGTTCAGGCAGAAGGCAGTGGACAGATAATTATAAACAGCAAATACAAGCAGGATGTTTCGGGTAATTTTACGATTCAGAATCTAAAATCCCTGTTGTCAGGATACTTCAAATTTGATGCAGGGCAGTATAATAATGTGCGGTTCACCGGTGATATTCAGGTCAGGGAAGTAAAAATAGAGACCGTAAACCGTGAGATTTCGAATATACAGGTTTTAAACACGGTCAGGAATGGTACCGTAATAAAAATCACCACGAATCTGGATGCCCAGGAGACTCCATATGAAGTACAATATGGAACGGAAAGTGGTAATTATACAAATACCGTAAGGGGATTTAGCACTTCGACGGCGACCTTAACACAGTTGGAGAGTGACACCTCGTATTACGTCAAGGTGACGGCAACGCTATGCGGTGTCAGGCAGGAAAGTGAGGAACTGGTCTTCCAGCCATCCGCAAGCGGCGAAAATAAGCTGAAACCAAATCCAAATGCTCCGAATGCGACCTATGAAGGATTTTCCACATTAAATTATATGCTTGGAGCAAATGATGATCCGGCCCAATGGATCGAATATGATCCGGATAATCAGGTAGAGATTCAGGCGGCTTCCCATCCAAACGCTACGAAGCTTTCAGAGATTCAGTTAGGAAATTCCAGCAGAATGAAGGCAGCGCTGAATCTGACCGGTTCTGCAAACTGGACAGATTATGTGGTAGAATCGGAAATAACGGTAGCAGATTTGAGCCGTAACAATGGCGGCATCATGTTTAGAGTATCGGATATTGGTAATGGACCGGATGATTACAGAGGATATTATGTAGGAATCGGAAAGGTAGGAAACACTTCGGGCGTTATGGTGGGGTCTGCCAACTACGGATGGAATGAAATTTCAGGTATTCATAATTATATGGATGGAGAGACTATCAATATTCAGACCGGACAGAAGTATACTCTGAAGGTAGTCGTCTATGGGGAGACTTTTGCTGCCTATCTGGATGATAAACTGGTCTATATTTATGAAGGGAATGAACTCTTCTCCAAAGGCACGGTAGGCGTCCGTTCTTATGAAACGGCTATGACCATCCATAATGTAACGGTAAGACCGGTGGCAGAAGAAGACTTAGAAGTATTTGAGGAAGAAGAACCGGAGCCTTCCACCCAATTGATACCACATGAAGAGCATGCCGGTGCTTCCTATACAGGATTTGCAGCCGATGCGGCGGGTCTTGCCGGGGAATGGACAAAGTATGGTGAAGAGTCCAAAATCACTTATGAAGACGGCACAGACGGAGCACGGATCAAATTTGAGAGAGGTACAAATATAAAAGCAGCATTGAGCCAGACAGGTTCCGAATATTGGATGGATTATGTGGCAGAGGCAGAGGTCTCCTTTGATGAGGGAGTCAGAAATAACGCCGGTTTCGTATTTCGCGGAACACAGTTTGCCAGCGGCCCGGATGCTTATCATGGATACTATATAGGCGTAGGGCAAGTACATGATGACGGTGCAAACATCCATGAACCGGGACTGATGATCGGCTATGCAGATGGAAACTGGCATGACATTAAAGCAATCCCGATGCCTGTTACGGCAGGAACGAAATATAAACTCAAGGTCGTTGCTTATGACGATATGTTTGCAATTTATTTGGATGATGTATTCGTCTATCAATTTACGGATACGAAATTCGAAACCGGTACGGTTGCATTCCGTTCTTATGATGAAGGATTTACCGCCTATAATATGGTAGTACGTGATATTGTTCAGGAAGATCTGGCAGATTTACAGCCTGAATATGAGGAACCGGCAATCATCCCGGATTTCTCGGACCAGTTTGACGATGATGCGAACTGGACAAAAATGGGTGACACAAGCCTGATTTCCGTATCCAACGGGCAGATACATCTTGGCAGCAGTACCAATGTCAAAGCAACGGCAGGAGATACCGGCTGGAGCGATATGGTATACAGCGTCAACGTCAAACTTGGAACAGGAACCGGAAATGCAGGAATGCTTTTCAGATCTTCCCGGGAAGGCAGCGGTGCAGATAATTATTACGGTTATTATTTTGGAATCAGCGATACGGGATATGAGATTGGGAAATCGAGTAATGCATGGAAGCAATTAAAATTGGCTGAGTATGATTTGGATGTGTCAATTGCTCATGAACTGAAAGTGGTTGCCTATAAAGAAAGCTTTCTGTTCTATATAGATGGAAATTATGTAGATATCGTACAAGATACGGACCATGCCAGGGGGCAAATAGGTTTACGGGGATACAGGCGTGCCTTCGACGCAGACGATGTGGCGGTACGGGGGCTTACGGAAGAAGAAATTGCCGGAGTAGCAACGGCGATAGAGGAAAGCAAAAAAATTACCATAGAAGGCTGTTCGGCCTATGACAGCATTCAAGTGAAATTTCCAAAAGTATCGAATGCAACCTCTTACCGTATTCTTTTCGGAACAGAAGCAGGCGTTTATACAAATGAATTTGTAGATATCTACTTTAACAGCTACAAAGGCGGCGGTATTTTCACCCATGATAAAGCGGCATTTTCTACGGTTAACCCCGGGACATACTATATAAAAGTAATCGGACTGAACGGAAACACCCCAGTGGCCATTTCCAATGAAGTGATGGTCACAACCGGAGAACGGGCAGATACCGGTGCAGAGCAGAATAAGATGAGGACGGCTCTGACAGCAGCACAGTCGATAGATAAAACAAGTTTTACCAGAACCAGCAAGGAGCGTTATGAACGGGCAGTATCCTATGCGGACAGTCTGACGAATAAATCAAGCGTCAATCAAATTGAATATGCCACGGCGGCAGATTTGCTTACCGTATCAGCCAACACGCCATCCTCAGTCAGATTCTCGGATGAAATAGTGCTAAAGCCGGTAGATTTGACGGGGCTGAATCAGGCAATTGAAAAAGCAAAGAAAATTGATTCGAGCAAATATACGGCGGCATCTTATGAAAAAGTGAAAGCAGCCCTTGCCAGGGCGGAAAAGGTTGACAGGAATGATCAGGCGGCAGTGGACGCAGCGGTCAAAGAACTAAATGATGCAATTACAAAATTGCAGCTGAAACCGGTGAAACCGAAAGTTCCGGTAAGAGGATCCGTAATAAAGAACGGAAAACTTTATTATAAAGTAACAAAATCGGCAGCAACGGGCGGCACGGTTTCTGTACTTAAACCGGTCAGTAAGAATTATAAATCTATTGTGATTCCAAAGACAGTAAGATTCTCCGGGTATGTTTTTAAGGTTACGGAAATTGCAAAGAAAGCGTTCAAGAGTAATAAGAAGCTTAAGACGGTAAAAATAGGGGATCATGTTGCCGGGATAGGTGCTTCTGCGTTTGCCTCATGTACCCGACTGCAGAAGGTAACCATTGGAAAAGGTTTGACCAGGATTGGAAGCAAAGCGTTCTTGGGAGATAAGAAGTTAAAGACAGTTATAATTAAATCCCTGAAGTTGAAAACTGTGGGTAGTAAGGCGTTTAAAAATATTAAAAAAAGTGCGGTGATTGATGTCCCGAATAAGAAAGTTAATAATTATCGGAAAAAGCTTAAAAAAGGTGGGCTGCCTAAGACTGTAAGGATTAAATAGAAGAAATATTAAAAGGAGTGTTGTGAAATAGCTGAATATTAATTTTGGCTATAAGCAATGGCTCCTTTTTTCGATCCTTGTTAAGATGCTGTTAATATGGGTGCATGTTTTAAAGTGCGGGATTATATATATTGGCTATCAGGACGCCACTATGGGAGGCAATATGCTTTACGCAAACAGGGCAACGCTCTGGTGAACTAACTGCTAACTCCGACCAATTCAGCGCCCAGGAGAGCCTGGCCGCCGAGGTCTGCGTAAGCAGTTATTTCACCGCCGCTAAGGGCGCCCTTTCATCGTTTGCTTAAAAGCATATTGCCTCCCATAGTGGCTGTTTTTTGGCAGTGTTTAAGTTCTGCGCAAATTGAATCCATATTTTTAAAAGCGCATGGTTCCTGTTTAGTGGGGCGGTTTATTTCCGGATAGACATCGGATTTTTTACAGTCACAAGTGCATGGCGTGAAATATGCACCTTTCCATTATTTTTTGCCATTTCTATGCTTTTGTACTTTCAAAAGCGCAGAGCTGATTCGCACGGAACTTAAACGCTGCCAAAAAACAGCTACCGTGGAAGGCGGTATGCTTCACGCAAAAATTAAAGGGCGCCCTTAGCGGCGGGCGAAATCTACTGCTTACGCAGACCTCGGCGGCCAGGCTCTCCTGGGCGTCGATTTGGTCGGAGTTAGCAGTTAGTTCGCCAGAGCGTTGCCCTGTTTGCGTGAAGCATACCGCCTTCCACGGTGGCGTCCTGATTGCCAACATTTATATTCCCGCACTTGTAAAATAACACCCTCCCAATATCTAAAATGAAAATTCTGGAATGCGCTAAAAGAAGGCCATGCTAAAAAGATATAAAAAATGCACAAAATATCGTAAAGATATCGGAGGTTAAAGAAGATATAATATTTATAAGTTCTGAAGATACATTCTGAAGATACATAAAGTTTGTAACTAAACACACAGAATCAAAATTTTGAAATGGAGGACATTATGGGCAAAAGAAAGAGAAGATTATTATGTATGTCACTGACCATAGCCTTGATTCTATCAAGTCTGGGGTCACATTATGCCGTGTTGGCGGCTGGTGCGGATGCGGCGTTGACGGAAAACGGGGAAGAAATTATTCTGTCAGAGCCTGAAGGGGCAGGAGACGAAGAAGTCTCTACAGAGACAGAAATCGGGGAAGAAACAGAAGAGACGGAAGAAACAGAAGTAAAAACGTCAAAGAGAACGGCAAATGCACGCAACGTTTTGGAATTAAACGGACTTTATGCGGAGTATTGGACAATGACAAATTCGGCAGCCGGAGTATTTGACGAACTGAAATCAACAGGAATTGATTACGGGCTGGATTATTCGGATCTTGATCCGAAATTATTATTGACGACAGGATCGGATAACCATGCGGGGATTAAGTGGTCCGGGAGGATAAAGGTTCCGGTGACGGGAAACTATACTTTCTACGCTTATTCAGACAATGGAATCCGTGTCCGGTTGAATGGCAGTCAGATTATAAATTATTGGGACGGAGATTCCTGGGATGACCTGCAAACCAGTGCTCCGGTGGCAATGAATGCGGGTACTTACTATTCATTTGAAGCGGATTATTTTGAACATGTAGGAGGTTCCCACCTTACCATTTCCTGGAGTAATGATCAGGGTATGGAGAAGACAGTGATTCCTTCTTCCGCACTGTTTCTGCCGGATAGTTATGACGGACCTTACATAGAGAGTCTGGATGCAGTGACGAAGGGCAATCTGCAGGAAGGGACAGAATTTAATGGCACCGTCATAGTGAATGGAGAGAGGTTGGACAGTGTTGAACAATTTGAGGTTGTCAGAACATCAGGAAGTTCTTTGAGTCCTGAAGTGTATGCCGATGTGAAATCTTCTTCCGCTACATCAGCGGAGATTGAAATTCCAAATGTCGGCGTGGGAACTTATAAGCTTAAGGCGATTGTAGGGAATGCGGCAGTGTTGTCCAAGTCCCTGTTGATTATCAAACCGGATGCGTCGCGGTCAAATACCAGAACGGAACACCCAAGAGCCGATTGGGAGAGAAGTTCTTATGTAAACTTAAATGGCTGGTGGGAATTTGATTTTGATCCGGATGAAACTGGTCAGCAAGAAGGCTGGTATGCTCCTGAGAGAGAATTCGGCAGCAATATCAATGTGCCGTTTTGCTGGGAATCTCCTTTGAGCGGAATTAATAATCCCGATTATAAAGGGCAGGCCTGGTACCGGAGAACCGTTTCCGTGGATTCTTCCTGGACCGGGAAGAAGATATTCCTGAAATTTGGTGCGGTAGACTGGAAATGCAAGCTTTGGGTGAATGGAGACCTGGTAGGGGATCATATCGGCGGATATAATGCATTTGAGATGGATGTTACGGAATATATGAGGCCGGGAGAAAGCAACGTAATCACTCTCTGGGTAGAGGATTATGGAAATTATGGGGACGATTCTTATCCGGCCCTGATTGGAAAACAGGGTAGAAATGCTCCGTGCGGATACATCCATACCAGCGGTATCTGGCAGACGGTAGGCATGGAAGCCAGAAGTGCCACCTATCTGGACAATGCAAAGGCAGCTTCAGATATTGACAATGCCAAAGTTACATATACCCTTGATGTCACTTCGGATAAGGCACAGGAATTGACGGTTGAATATGATTTTGAAAGTACTCTTTATGATGTAGAAAGTGATAAGGATGTAAAGACAGGCTCCAGTGTGAAAGGGAGTCAGAAAATTCAGGTAACAGCAGGTGCGAATACGGTTCCCCTGTCAGCAATTGCCATTCAGAATCAAAAACTCTGGAATTACAATGAACCAAATCTGTATCAGGGTACTCTGACTATTAAGGATGGCAGCGGCAAGGTATTGGATCAGCTTTCTACTTATTTTGGATTACGTAAGATAGAGACGAAATATTATGATGAAGACCTTGGAGTAAAATATATCTATATTAATAATGAGCCGGTATTTATGTCCGGGCTGCTGGACCAGGGCTTTTGGGAGGAAGGCATTTACACGGCTCCTTCGGAGGAAGCGTTGAGGTATGATATACTGGCCATGAAAAATGCCGGATTTAATATGATCCGTAAACACCTGAAGATTGAAGACCCGCTTCAATATTACTGGTGTGACAAGCTGGGAATGCTGGTATGGCAGGATATGCCCCATGCAACCGCAATGGTACCGGAAAGAACGGGCGGTGTTGCATTAGGACGTCAATATTTCGAAGAGTGTCTGGAAGCTGCCATGAACATGAATTATAATCATCCTTCTATCGTGGCAGTGATGTTATTCAATGAGACATGGGGTCTGCAGGGGGCTTATAGCAGTGAGCAGAACCGCAACCGGAGGGCCAACGACGGCAAAAGCACAGCAGAGTGGGTAGAATATTTATACAACAAGACTAAAAATCTGAATCCCAATCTCTTGGTAGAGGAAATGAGTCCCTGTAATTTTGACCATGTACAGCCTACGGATCTAAACACCTATCATTTCTATCCCAGCTCTTATGCCGGTACTGTCAGTGAAATAGAACGGCATGTCAATGGTGCTTATGTTGGCTCCACTGTCAACTTTAAGTTCGGGGAGCAGCAGGATGGAGATCCGCTGTTAAACAGTGAATATGGCGGCGTGGGAGCTTATGCGGGAGATTTTGACGTATCCTATTGCTTCAAATATATGACGGATGCCCAGCGGCGCTACGAAAAACAGAGCGGATATGTCTATACGGAGCCTTATGATGTAGAATACGAACGCAATGGTATCCTGACATATGACAGGAAAGAAAAAATCTTTGGCTATGATGAGATCGCATATGGCGGCGACATGACCATAAAGGATCTGAATCAGGAAATTTATATAGGCATTATAGATGAACCAATCAGAAGCGTGACTGCAGGTTCAAAGATTAAAACGAAGGTCATGGCTATGGCCTGGACCAATGATCTGCCGGAGAATACCGTTGTGAACTGGCGGTTTGACGGTACGGATATTTATGGAAATGACATCAGTACAGGACTTTCAGGAAAACTGAACATGTATATTGAACCGTATACGAAGGTGACTGCATCCCTTTGTTTCCGTGCTCCGCTTCAGGCTTGTGTAGGAACTCTGACGGTATGGATTGAAAGTGAAACAGGAGAGAAGATAGCAAAGAACTTTACCAACATCATCGTTACGGACGAAAACAGCGTCAATAGAGCGCAGACCATTGAAAATGAAGATGGTTCTATTGCAATGAAAGCAAGACTTAACAGCCGTATGGTAACGACATCAGGGAATGGTTCCCAGAGTTATAATTATACCTTGCCTACGGGATTTGGTTTAGATGATCTGAACAGTTTAAGAGTAATTGCAGAAGCTTCCTCCTACAAAGGCGAGATGGGTACCGATAAGAATCTGCCTTCTTACAGTTCTCAGTATGGGCAGACGGCGGTGGGAAGAGAAAGGTCTTCAGACTTGACGGTTTCCATTAACGGAGTAGAGGTAGAAACGGTGTACCTGCCGGATAATCCAAGGGATATGAGAGGAACACTGACGTTGGATGAACCCTATAATGGAAACAGCAGTGCCGGTGATTTTGGATATCTGGTGAACTTAAACGTAACGCAGGATCAACTGACGGCAATTAAATCTGCCATCGGCGGCGGAAATACGATTACGGTAAGCTATCAGGTAAAATCGGATGCGGCTAACCAGAACGGATTCCGTATTTACAGTGCTACTTATGGGCGTTATGCGGTGAATCCCACCATTATCTTGAATCCGGAAGAAATTGCATCCCAGGGTGAATTAACAGCGGCAAAGACTATTTCAACGAATACAGATAATTACAGCGTAGAAGCTGCCTTAAAAGGTACGGCCGGTTATACGGTTAGAACAGATGACGGCGGCGGATATAAAGTGGTTCTGGGGAATAATGGCACGTCATTATCTCTTATCAATGCAAAAACAAACGGGAAGATGGCGGAGATTACAGATTTGGTTTCCGGTGACCACAATGTGAAAGTAACGGTTTTTGATGACAGAATCCGTGTATATGTAGATCAAAATCCTGATTATGTAATGGAAGTCTATGACTATAGCGGCTTTACGGGAGGCGTACAGGTAAATGCTTCGGCAGCCAATCCGGTAAGCGGACTGGTGGTTTCACCTGAATCCTATCCTGCACCAAAATCAGAGGCTGTAGAGGAACCCATATATGTAGTGAACTTTGAAGATGATTTCAGCAATACGGAGTATACCAGCCGTTATACTCCTATGGGCAACGACTGGAGCGGTACGGTATCGAATGGGGCATTAACCATATCTACACATGATGGTGACAAAGCAATTGTGAAGGATCAGATATTGGCCGATGGCATCTATGAAGCCGATATCACCGTGACCAACTCCAATGGAAGCAGTGGAAATATCGGATTTGTATTCAGAGGGAAAAACTGGAACGTAGGAGCAGATGGAGCAGATGGATATTATGCAGGCATTGGTGATGGCTATGTACAGCTTGGACGCATGAACCAAAACTGGACAGAACTTGCAAAAGTATCAGTTCCAGGGCTTACGGTAGGAAGTACCCATACGCTTCGTGTTGTGGTGTTTGGCTCAAGGATACAGATATATGTGGATGATGCGGAAGCGCCATGTATAGATTTGGCAGATTCCATGTATTTATCAGGCGGTGTGGCCATTCGCGGTTATAGAGCGGAAGGAAAAGTAGACAATGTAAAAATCAAGACCTTGCCAATGTATCAGACCGGCTTTGATAAAGGCATTGGAGAGTGGGCGGTCAATGGAGTCTGGAAGATTAAAAACGGAGCATTTGCGGTATCTTCCAACAATTCCGATGCATTGATTGACAGCTCGATGATTAGTAATTTTGCTTTCCGTACGGATGTAACATTTGCAGATGAAAATTCCGTGGCAGCCATACTCTTTAGAACGGATGATTTGGACAGACAGGGATATCGACTGATAGCAGATGCCGGAAATGACAAAATTCAGATTGTAAAACCGGACGGTACCCAGAGTACAGTATTGAAAGAGAGCGGGTGGCAGCTGAAGACAGGTAAAGCTTATCGTTTTACGGTGGAAATGCAGGGCTCTGTGATGAAAGTATATGTAGGTGACCACAAAGAGGCGCTGCTGATTGTAACGGATACGACTTTTGAAGCAGGACAGCTTGGAATTGGCAATGTAACCGGTGGTGTTTCATTTGATAATATACTGATTAATACCCAGTTCATTGATGGCTCCCAGATGCCCCCGGCGGATGCTTCCCTACTGGATCAGGCAGCAGCGGATGCTGAAAAGATAGATGCAGATGACTATACCGAAGATTCCTATGCGAAAGTGAAAGAAGCTTTGGAGGCACTCAAAGAAATCAACCGGTATGACCAGAAGGAAATTGATGCGGCTCTCAGCGTATTAAATGATGCGGTATCAGGCCTGATTAAAAGACCGGCAGATATAGTAACCCTGGACCGGCTGGTGAATGAAGCGAAAAAACTGGATGAAAGCAAGTATACAGCCCAGTCTTATGCAAAATTAAAGGCTGTCCTTGCGAAAATGCAGACGCTTGACAGGAATGACCGCAAAGCGGTAGAGGCTGCCATAAAAGAGTTGAAAGAAGCGATAGCGGGACTTGTGGCCAAACCGCTAATACAGGTGACTGTTCCGGCGAGGAATTCTGTCCATCAGGTTGGAAAACTAGTCTATAAAGTCACGAAATCGGCGGCTAAAAATGGTACCGTAACGGTATTGCGCCCTAAGAAAAAAACGAATACGACGATAACAATTCCAAATACGGTAAAACTAAAGGGTTATACATTTAAGGTTACTGCAATCAGTAAAAATGCTTTTAAAAATAATAAAAAGCTAAGGAAGGTGACGATTAAGGATAATGTAAGCAAGATTGGCACGGCTGCTTTTATGAAATGTACAAAGTTAACAAATGTAACGATTGGAAAAGGTCTTACGACCATCGGAAAAAAAGCTTTCTGTAATGATAAAAAATTGAATAGGATAGTGATCAAATCTTCGAAAGTTAAGAATGTATACTCCAAAGCATTTTATAAGATTAAGCCAAAAGCAGTCATTGACGTACCGAATAAAAAGGCAGTGAAGTATAGGTCAGTCTTCAAAAAAGGAGGCCAGCCTAAGGGCGTTGTAATTAAATAGCAAAAAAAGAAAAGGAGGACAATCAATTGTTAAAAGCCAAATTTAAAAAAGCATTGTCATATTTCCTTTCCTTATCAGTGGTCGTAGCCATGGCAGTTCCTCAAACTGCCATGGCTGCAGTGCCAACTGTGGAAGGGCATGGGTTGATGGGAACATGGTACAAGGCAAAAGATGGAGATGTCAGAGAGGACATTACCCGTTTTGAGTTTCTGGAAGACAGGTATCTGGGAAGCAGCCAGGTAGGAACTTTAAACGGAGACAGCTTTAGATCGGTGATTGCAGATATGCTCGGCAATGGGGACGATTCCCAATTCGTTCTGGCCAGATTTGATGGTGAACTGGAGATAGCAGCAGAAGAAGCTTACACGTTCTATATGGATGGGGATGATGGATTCCGTTTATATATTGACGATGAGCTGATAATTGACTTCTGGGTACAGGAGTGGGAAAAAGAACAAAGCAGTGCGCCGGTTACTTTGACAGAAGGAAAGCATAGGATCCGTGTCGAGTATCTGCAGGGCTGGGGCGGAGCCTATTTAAGAATGCAATGGAGCAGTGCCTCAATTGGAAAACAGATAGTTCCTGAAAGTGTCTTATATCAGCCTGCGGACAGTCAATACAAAGACGCTCAGAGAACCCTTGGCGTTGAAATTGAAAAGTGTCAAAAGATCTGTGAAACATATAAAGCGGACGCAGGAGTGGAAGCTTTGCAGGCAGCGGTGGATGAGGCGATACAGGTCAGGGATGCCGACTACTCAGGCATCGGCACAGAATCAGTTATTACGTTGCTGAAAGAGGCAGCCTCAAAGCTCACGGCAGAGAAAGCAAATTTCTATACGAAAATGGGGGTTCAGCAATCCGAAATTTTTAAGGAGTTTTATAATCCCCTGTACCAGGGACAGGATCCTTTTATCGCGCAAAAAGATGGTTTCTACTATCTGGTATCATCCAGCAATGATGACAGTGAGTGTAAAATATACGTATCGAAATCAAGGACTCTGACTGACCAGGGTGAGAAAACCATGGTTATGGATGTGATGGGTAAGCAAAGACGTGTATTTGCTCCGGAGATTTTTTTCCTGAATGATGATCAGGGAGGTCATTGGTATATTTATTATTGTGCAGATGTTCTGGATTATGCCAGAGATTACCCGGAAACGGCAGCAAGATATACTTTGGGGAATGAACACCACATTGGTTTCTGTCTGCGTTCCAAAACGGATGATCCAATGGGCGAATATGAGGATCTTGGACCTTTGTATCTGGGAGAAAATAATGTGATTCAAGGGGCGAATGACCTTACTGTGGTAGAATATGACGGTGCACTGTTTGCTATATGGGGAACCCTTGGAAGTAATCAGCCCATGGGACCGGCAATCGTCGAAATGGATACTCCGGGCAGCATAACAAAAGACCGGGATATGCTTCCGATTGGCGGAGGAGAAGGCCCGCGCGCACTGAAAAACGCTTCCGGTGATTTGTTTATTACCATGTCGGAAGGCGGATATTCCACAGATGGGTATAGACTGTCCATACTTTGTTTTGCGGGTGACAGTAAAGAACAGCTTCTGGATCCTGGAAAATGGTATGCTAAAAGAGATGTCTTTACTTCAACCTCCAGCGTTTCAGGACCGGCAAGGGCTTCTTTTGTGAAGTCGGCAGACGGAACGGAGGACTGGATGGTTTATCACTCCCGTGTTTACAAAGAAGTAAGTGATAACTGGTGGCGCCAGGTGAATATTAAGAAATTTGGCTGGAATGAGGATGGTACGCCGGAGTTTGGTTCACCGGCCTCTACGAATAAGATTTATCAGCTTCCTTCCGGTGATCCCGGCCAGGGAGTGATGTATCAGGCGGAAAATGCGATTTTAGGCGGCGGAGCCGTTGTACAGGATGATAACAGCAATTATTCAGGTGATGGGTATGTACATATTCCCAACACGAACGGAGCAGAGATTAATTTTGTGATAGATGCAGAAGAAGCAGGCGATTACATTCTGGGACTTCGCTATGCCTATGGAATCCAAAAAGACGGGGAAACAACAAACAGGCCGACGAACCAGCTTCCGGGCAGGGCCGTTATGAGCCTTGGTGTAAATGGCATACAGACAGACACTTTTTCCATGGATAAGACATCCATTGGCTGGAATGAATGGTTTACAGGTTCGAAACGTGTTACTCTGAAAGACGGCCTGAATCTGATTAGCTATGGAGTAGACACAGGCTGTGTGGGAAATGTCAATCTGGATTATATCACCGTGCATCGGGCGGATGTTCCTTATACCAGTACGGAAGTTCACGCGTCATCGATTTCGCTTGAGAAGGATTATGCGGTTCTGGCGGTAGGTGAAAGTGCGCAGATCAATGCGGCTTTGCTTCCGGAAAATGCCGCTGTCCGGAAAATGCATTATACCGCTTCCGGCAATGCGGCAACGGTAACGGCAGAGGGCAAAGTGACAGCCGTATCAGAAGGAAAGTCAGTCATCACAGTAAGCGCCGCAGAAAATAGCAATATCAAAGCGGAGTATACGGTGGTTGTTACCAAAAAGCAAGATGTTCCGCAGCCCTTGATTAAACCGGCTTATATTGAACTAAAGAATAGTACGCTTACCCTGATACCGGGGAACGGCGCCAATCTAAGTCCCAAAATATATCCGGCTTATGCGGCAGATACCACGGTAACCTTTACATCCAGTGATCCCAAAGTAGCGTCGGTAGACAGTAAAGGCAAAGTGACGGCAAAGACCCCCGGAAAGGCTGTGATTACGGCGGTGGCCAATGGTGATAAAAGCGTAAAGCAAACCTGCAAGGTTACGGTAAATCCGAAAAAAGTGACGAAGGTAACAGCGGTAAAGGTCAAAAAAACAGGCAAGGCAAAGCTCACCTGGAAAAAGATGAATGATGTTGACGGGTATATTATTTACCGTTCCGCTAAGAAGAAAGGCACTTATAAAGTGCTTAAAGTCATTAATAAAGCTTCTGCGGCATCCTATACAGACAAGAAGTCAAATAAAAACACCAAATATTATTATAAGATACGGGCTTATAAAAAATCCGGTGGCCAGAGGCTGGAAGGCGCTTATTCCTCCGCGAAAAGAGCATGATGAGTAGAAAAAAATCGAGGGTGAGATATGAAAAGAAATGTGTTATAATGGGTTGTAAAGGATAAGGAGGAGTTCGATGAGTTTTAAAGCATTAGTTGCGGATGATGAATATTTAATTCGAAGAGGCATTATCAGTTTTTTGAACAATTATGAGGATTTCGAAGTAGTGGCAGAAGCAGAAGATGGGGAAATGGCACTGGAACAGGCGCTTAAGAATCCGGTGGATGTTTACTTTGTGGATATTAACATGCCATTTTTAAACGGATTGGAGTTTATTCAGGAACTGAAAAAGATCAGACCAAAAGCATTGGTGGTGATGATTACCGGATATGACCGGTTTGATTATGCCAGAGAGGCACTGAAGCTTGGGACCTTCGAATATCTTTTAAAACCGATTATGGAGGACACTTTTGATGAGATGATTCAGAGAGTGCGAAAAAAGCTGGAAGAGGAGATGAAAGAAAACAAGTATCTGGAATGGGCTCAGGCAATGCTGACCCAGAGCAGAGGTCATCTCATTGATACTTTTCTGCCAAAAGTACTGGAAGGTCATTTTACCAATGAAGAAATTGTAGAACGAATGCTCTATCTGAAACTGTATATTCCAATGAAATTTACGATGGTTCTGATTCAGATGGAATATCAGGATTCCTTTGATGTTGGGAAACGCTGGGATGACGATCTGCTGTTTTTTGCTGCAAAAAATATTGGGAACGAAATATTTAATAATCGTCCTGACACCGGATGCTGTCAGGACGCATATGGCAACCTGGTAATGATTTTGGAGGAAATCCGGATAGAAGAGGGCAAAGCGAAAGCAGATAAATGTCAGCTGGTTTTGGAGAACTATATGCCGGTGAAGGTTAGAATTGTCCAGGAATCGGGCAATGGATACGAGAATCTTCCGGAAGCCTATCAGACAGCGGTTTCCAGATTGAGGGAATTGAAGGGTGTATCTGCCGCTATTAAAGAAATAAAAGCATTTGTAGAACAGAACTATAGTAAAAAAGATTTTTCTCTTCAGGAGGCAGCCGAGCATGTAAATCTGTCCTGCCAGCATCTGAGCCGGATATTTAAAAAAGAAATGGGAATTACATTTATTGATTATGTAACCAGTGTCCGTATTCGTAAATCGATTGATCTTTTTCAGGATGAAGAACTGAAAATTTATGAAATAGCGGAACAGGCAGGATATGCTACACAGCATTATTTCAGTAATGTATTTAAAAAGCACCTGGGAGTCAGTCCGGGAGAATACCGGAAAATGATAATGAAAAAATAAAATTACAAATATTTAAGATGAATTTATAAAATTTTAGCATTCCGGAAATAACAGGATCCGGAATGCTAAAATTTTATAATTTTCTACCGTATTATTGTAAAGACTTGATGAATTAATAATTATATAATTGGTGCATAACAAAGGTACATGATACCGAAGCCAAAGGAGGATATTAAAATGAAAAAGAAAGTTTTGAGTACTCTGCTATGCATCACTATGGCGGCAGGCATGCTGGCAGGATGTGGTACAACATCGTCCACGGAGACAACGGCAGCAACGGAAGCGGCAAAAGAAACAGAGGCGCCGGCAACAGAGGCTCCTGTAGCAGAAGCACCGGTGGAAACGACGGCACCGGACGATGGCGAGGGGGATGGCGAAAAACTCGTTGTTGGTTTCGCACAGATCGGTCAGGAGTCAGGATGGCGTGATGCCGAGACTGCATCCATTCAGGGATATGCGGATGAAAATTCTGACACAGTTGAGCTTCATTTCTCAGATGCGCAGCAGAAACAGGAAAACCAAATCAAAGCAATCAAAACTTTCATTGAACAGGGCGTAGATGTCATCGGACTTGCACCGGTGGTAGAAACAGGATGGGATCAGGTGTTTGCAGAAGCACAGGATGCAGGCATTCCGATCGTATTAGTAGACCGCAGAGCGGACGTAAGCGAAGATTTATATACCACATTCATTGGTTCTGACTTCATCGAAGAAGGCAAGATGGCAGCACAGGAAATGGCGGCATTGATCGGTGAAGAAGGTAAGATCGTAGAACTGGAAGGTACGGTAGGCGCTTCCGCAGCTACGGACCGTAAGACAGGTTTTGATGAGGAAATAGCAGCCAGCTATCCAAACATTGAAATCGTAGCTTCTCAAACCGGTGATTTCACAAGAGCAAACGGAAAAGAAGTTATGGAATCTTTCCTGAAATCAAACGATGACCTTAAGGGTGTGTATGCTCACAATGATGATATGGCACTTGGTGCAATCGAAGCAATTAAAGAAGCCGGTTTAAAACCGGGAGAAGATATTAAAGTCGTTTCTGTTGATGGCGTAAAGGCTATTTTCGAAGCCATGGCAGCAGGAGAGGCAAACGTTACGGTAGAATGTAATCCATTACTAGGTCCTTTGTTCTTTGAAACCGCAGCAAAATTAAAAGCAGGCGAAACGGTTGACAAATGGGTGAAATCAGTAGACGGCGTATATAGAGCAGAAACAGCAGCAGAAGACCTGCCGACCCGTCAGTACTAATCTTAGAATAAAACAAATCAATACCAGCGTGAAGAAAATCCGCTCCATGATAAAGTGGAGCGGTTTCCACGTCATAAAAGGAGGTATACTTGTGGGTAATGAAAATAAATTGCTGAAAATGAGCAATATTTCAAAGGCCTTCGGCAAGGCCGTCATTGCATTGGATGATGTAGAGCTGGAACTGGATCGCGGCGAAATCCTCGCACTGTTAGGCGAGAATGGCGCGGGAAAATCCACACTGATCAAGGTATTAACAGGAGTAGAAGAACGCGATACGGGAGTTGTCTTACTGGATGGAAAAGAAATACATCCCAAAAGTACGCAGGAGGCACAAAATGTGGGGATTTCTACTGTATATCAGGAGGTAAATCTCTGCCCCAACCTGTCTGTAGCAGAAAATATTTACATAGGCCGCGAGCCTAAGAACCGGTTTGGCAGTATTGACTGGAAAAAAATAAATGCGGATGCAAAAGAACTGTTGAAGAAGTTTGATCTGGACATTAATGTCACAAAGAACCTGGATCATTACTCTGTGGCAATACAGCAGATGATAGCCATTGCCAGGGCCTGCGACATAGATGCAAAGATATTGATCCTGGATGAACCGACTTCCAGCCTTTCAACCGCAGAAGTAAAGAAGCTTTTCGAAATCATGAGAAAGCTTCGTTCCGAGGGAATGGGAATCATTTTTGTAACTCATTTTCTGGATCAGGTATATGAGGTCACGGACCGCATTACAGTTTTAAGAAACGGTCAATATGTGGGAAGCTATCTGACGGCAGAGCTTCCAAAAGTAGAACTGGTAGGGAAAATGATCGGTAAAGATTATGCAAGTCTGGGCGAATCAACCGTTACAAAAAAAGATTCTGTCAGCCGGGAAGAGGGAGAAGAACTGATTGAACTATCCAATGTCAGCGGTTCCGGCACCATTCAAAACTTTAATTTAAAAATTTCAAAGGGGGAAGTACTGGGGCTCTCAGGGTTGTTAGGTTCAGGACGTTCAGAAACTGTTCGCGTTATGTTTGGGATTGATCCGATGCAAAAAGGTGAAATCCGTTATAAAAAGTCCCCTTTACATTTAAAATATCCTTTAGACGCAATACGAAAAGGAATGTCTTTCTGTCCGGAAAACAGAAAGACAGAAGGAATCATCGGAGATTTGTCTATTCGTGAGAATATCATGCTGGCATTACAAACCAAGAAAGGGATATTCCGCAAGATTACAAATAAAGAGGCTCAGGAGCTGGCCGATGAATATATTAAAAAGCTGGATATCAAAACACCTGACGCAGACCAGTTAATCAAAAATCTGAGCGGTGGAAATCAGCAAAAGGTAATTTTAGCCAGATGGCTGGCCACGAATCCGGAATTACTGATGCTGGATGAGCCTACCAGGGGAATCGATATCGGAACCAAGGCAGAAATTCAAAAAATAGTAATTGATCTGGCAGAGCAGGGCATGGCGGTAATCTTTATCTCCTCCGAACTGGACGAAATGCTACGTTGCTGCAGACGGATGATCGTTCTTAGAGATATGAAACAGGTAGGCGAACTGAGTGGAAAAGAGATATCGGAAGAAGCAGTAATGCGCATAATGGCCGGAGGTGAATCAAAATGAAAACAATTCTAAATAAATGGTCTAAAAATCAAGTTTTCTGGCCGATTGTTATATTTCTCATCATTCTATTATTCAATGGAATCGTCAGTAAAGGCGAGTTCTTTCGGATGTCTATTGTAGACGGTCATTTATACGGCCGGGTAATTGACATCTTTCGAAACGGAAGCAAACTGGTCATACTTGCGGCAGGGATGACAATGGTGCTGGCAACCGGAGGAACGGATATCTCCGTAGGCTCCGTTATGGCTATCAGCGGAGCGATTGCATGCAGTATTGTAGACCAGAGAATTCTGCCGGGTCTGGGCGGAAATGTAGGCGCAGCGGTTATCATTGCTGTTATAGCCGGTATTGCATGTGGTCTCTGGAATGGATTACTGGTAGCAAAAATCAAGATACAGCCAATTGTAGCAACAATGATCCTGCTGGTAGCAGGTCGTGGAATTGCGCAGCTGATCACGAATGGAAAGATCGTCACCGTCACTTCAGATGCTTACTATTTTATAAACGGCGGCTATATCCTGGGACTTCCATTTCCATTATTTATTTTAATTTTTCTCGTAGGAGCACTCATTCTTTTTACAAGAAAAACGGCCTTTGGACTGCTGTTGGAATCCGTAGGGTGTAATCCTCTGGCTTCCAAATTTGCAGGGATCAAGGTAGACTTCATGCTGCTTGGCATATATACGATATCAGGAGCTTTCGCAGCCGTGGCAGGATTGATTGAAAGTGCAGGAATCAAAGGTGCCGACTGTAATAACGCAGGCCTGAATATTGAAATGGATGCCATTCTGGCCGTTGCCATCGGTGGTACTAATATAATGGGAGGCCGCTTTTCCATACCGGCGAGCATAGCAGGCGCGCTGATCGTACAGGGGATTACCACCTCAGTATTAGCCCTGGGAGTTCCGGCAGCATATATTCGGGTACTAAAGGCAACGTTAATAATCGTCATCTGCCTTTCCCAGTCCGGTAAATTCAAAGAATTATTTAAGTCAAGAAAAGTTTCAAATCAAAGAGGGGCGGTGAAAGAACAATGAATAAGACAAATGGAAAGAAAAAATTTCATATCAACAATATATCCCTGATAATCACCATCTCCTTATTTATCGTCATGTTCGTATTTGGTTCCGTAAAATACGATAACTTTCTGTCTATATCAACATTCCTGAATATCTTTAACGACAATGCATACCTGATGATTGCAGGAATCGGTGTAACCTTTGTATTAATTACCGGAGGAATTGATATTTCAATTTCTTCCACGGTTGCTTTTACAGGCGTATTTTCAGCATTTCTACTGGAAAAAGGAGCCCCCCCATTTGTAGTAATTCCCCTATTGCTAATCATAGGAATATTATTAGGTGCAGGAATGGGAGCGCTCATACACTATTTCAAAATGCAGCCCTTCATAGTGACCCTGGCAGGAATGTTTCTGATGCGCGGCCTCTGCGTCGTAATCAGCGAGGCATCAATCCCCATCAGCGACCCATTCTTCAAATCCATGGCCCTTGGCAAAATCAGCATCAAACTGGGAGAAGCAAAGGCGCTGAACGGAAAAATTTACTATTATGTATTCATCTTACTGCTGGTCTTATTAGTAGCAACATACGTACTAAAAGGAACCAGATTTGGCAGAAGCATCTATGCCCTGGGCGGAAATGAGCAATCAGCGGCGCTCATGGGACTCAACGTTGCCAAAATAAAGATCAGTGCTTACGCAATCAGCGGATTTTGTGCAGCACTTGCCGGTATCGTATTCAGTTTCTATACTTTAGCCGGTTATGGTCTGCAAAACATGGGAATGGAACTGGATGCGTTGTCTTCTGCGGTTATCGGCGGTACACTTCTGACCGGCGGCGTGGGCACCGTGGTCGGAACCACCTTCGGTGCCATGATACAGGGGATTATCCAGAATATTGTCACGTACCAGAATCTGAATACCTGGTGGACCAAGGTTACCATTGCAGGGTTGCTTTGCTTCTTTATCGTTATCCAAAGAATCATAGCAATTCGCTCAGAAAAAGCTAAGGGGAAGGATTAATAAATGAGAAGGAGGGGGAGGGGATTGGTGAGAGGGGGACGCCAGGACCCACCGCCAAACTTCTTATGCGAACCGGACTCCTTCGGCGGTGGGTCCTGGCTGTTTCTCCCGGGCCGATCATTCTGCTGCTTCTTTGAAAGTTTCATTTCTTAATCTTTTGTAAAAAATAATGATGTGTAGGAGGTACGTTTCAGCTCATGCAGATAAGTATATTTCGCTTCGGGTGCGAAGAGCATAAGAGACGGATTTGTGAAATATTGGACATCATTACAGAGCAGAAGACTTACAATCTTGTAGATAAACAGCCGGGAAACCCTGCCAAATTATCTTATGCGAACAAATCCGGTGGATGAGGGTAGCTGCGCAGCTTGCGGAGCAGCGTAAGGGAGAGAGGAGACTCAAAAAATCACGAAGGCTTTCCTGAGTGATTTTTCGCTTTCAGAGGCTCCGAACGACCGCCGAAGGAGTCCGGTTCGCATAAGATAGTTTGGCAGGGATTCCTGGCGTCCGCATTCTTCAACTTCATGGAAACCGCGGAATAAAAAGGAAAAATCTAATAGATATTATATATTGATAAGCTTACTCGATTTTGTTATGATAATGAAAAGGCAGGAGGTAAGGGCCATGAAAAAAGCAGCGAGAAAACTTATGAATTTAAAGATTCGCGAAAAGATGGTCTATTCTCATATATTCATAGCCCTTATTCCAATTCTGATGATCGGAATGATGGGAATTTATATTTCAACCGGAGAGGCTGAGAAAAATGTTTCCCAGCATACGACGCAGACGATTGTACAGGTCCGCCAAATGATAGACATCTATATTAACAGTATTGAGAAAATGGCAAATATGTTGATTGCCTCCGTAGAAACTACGGATTTTGAACTTATTCACACAGAAGAAGATGTACGCTGGATCGAAGAGAGCGGAAGAATCATGGAACAATTCCGTAATGTGGCAGACAGCCATAAAGAAATTGCAGGAATTTTTATGGCAACGGAAAATGACCTGTGGATAAGCACCGGCATGACAAGAATATCGAGAGATCCTTTTGTGGAAGAAAGCTGGTATTGTCAGGCGAAAGAGCATCCGGATGAGATACAGATTATCAGTAATGTGACCGGAAGGAATATAGTTACGGATGCGGAATACAGCATTGACAATGTGTTTTCTGTAGTGAAAGCGGTGACGGACCCGGATACGGGAGAAGTGTTAGGGGTTTTGCTGTTTGATATCAATCATGATATTATATCTACGGCAATCCGGGACGTGGTCATGGAAGAGAGCGGGATCGTATTTGTGCTGGATGGAGAGGACCATATGGTGTATACCATTCCGAATGATATCGTTTACCGCGTGAAACCGGAGTGGCTGGTAAATGAGGGGGTTCCGGTAAATGCCAGGATATTAGGAAAGGATTATCAGATACGCTATAGTGAGTCAGGCTATACTGGCTGGAAAATTGTAAGTATTTATTCTTACCAGGAAATCAGACGGGGAGTCAATACTATGTTTTCCATGTTTTTTATGGTGTTGGTCATAACACTGATTCTGGTACTTTATATTGCGGTGAAAATGTCCGCTACTATTACGCGGCCTATTGTAGAATTGGCGAAACTGATGAAAGAAACGGGTGGGGGGAATTTATCGGTCAGGTTTGCCGGAGATTATAAAGATGAGGTCAGTGAACTGGGCAGGAATTTTAATCTTATGCTGGGGCGTATACAGAATTTGGTGGATGAGGTTTATAAGGAGCAGGAAAATAAGAGGCAGGTGGAGCTGAAGGTGGTACAGGAACAGTTTAAGCCCCATTTTCTCTATAACACATTGGATACGATAGGATGGATGGCCAGAGAGCATTCGGCAGATGATGTGGTACGCCTGGTAGATGCTCTGACGAATGTATTCCGGGTCAGCCTTAGTAAGGGAAAAGATTATATTACGATTAAAGAGGAAATTCTTTATATTTCCAATTATCTCTATATTCAACGGATCAGATATGGCCCCAGGGTGAATTATGAAATAGATGTCGATGAGATATGCAGCCGGACGATGGTCCCCAAACTGATTCTGCAGCCTCTGATAGAAAATGCAATTTATCATGGGGTAAAGAAGAAGAGGGGTGACGGTCATCTGAAGATTTGTGTATGCCGGGAAGACGAACAGTGGATTAGCCTGTCTGTGGAGGATGATGGAAAAGGGATGCCGCCTGAAAAGGTGGAAGAATTGATTCGTATTTTGAATCAACCCACGCAGCCGGAAGAAAACAAGAGCTTTGGATTATTTTACATTAAAGAGCGTCTGCGCCTTCGTTATAATGACAAGTTCCGGGTCAATGTAGAGAGCCTGGAAGAAACAGGTACCAAATTCACAATCTATATTCCGACAGATGATGATGGAAGCGAAGAGATAAGGTGATGATATGAGGAAAAAAAGTGCGGCGTTAGTCATTCTGATAATTATAATTCTGTTGTTGGGATGGTCCATTTATGGATATGGAGTGTCGGATCATGAAAGCGGGGTACAGTATGTGATTGGAGTCTCGCAGGCAAATATGCGTGAAACATGGAGAATTGAGCTGATTAATCAGATTGTGGAAGAAGCAGAAAAATATGAAAATATCCGGATTATTACGACAGATGCGACCTCTGATGCGGATAAACAGGCTCAGGATGTGAAGCGTCTGAGAGAATTTGGAATTGACCTGCTGATTATTTCCCCAAGCGATACCAGTGATATGACGCAGATGATCAGTGATGTTTATCATGAGATTCCGGTTATTGTGATGGACAGGGCGATAGAAGGCTTTGATTACAGTTTGTTTATTGGCCCTGACAATGCTTTAATTGGCCGTCAGGCGGCAAAAAGCATTGTTGAGCTGCTAAAGGGCGAAAAGGGAGAAGTCCTGGAGTTGTATGGAGATAAAATGTCCAGACAAAGTCAAGAGCGAAGCAAGGGATTTGAAACTATCATGGTTGATTATCCTGAAATCAGGAAACAGGTATTTCATATTGAGAATGCTACCAGAGACCAGGCATATGACAGTTTGTGTCTGATGAAGGAAGAGCTGCAGAAGGTCGATGCTATCTTTGCATATAACGATTACATGGCGTTGGGAGCCTATGAAGCGCTCAAAGAAATGGGGCTGGAGAACAAAGTTAAAATAGTGGGAAGTGATGGGTATGCAGGTAAGAATGAAGGGATTGACCTGGTAAAACAGGGAAAGATAGAGGCTACGATTTCCTGTCCCACCGGGGGTCGGGAAGCGGTTCAGTATGCACTCAATATTTTGAATGAGGAAAGTGGTGTACCGAAACAGGTAATTTTAAGAAGTCATACAATTGCGAAAGAAAATGCTGATGATTATCTTGCGGAGTTAAATAAGGAATATAAGGATATAAAGGAAACGATTACGGTAGGCTATTCCCAGGTAGGGCAGGAAAGCAAGTGGCGGTTAGCAAATACCCAGTCTATTCTGGCGGCGGCGAAGGAATTTAATGTGGAATTGCTGTTTGATGATGCGGATCAGTCTCAGGAGAGGCAGATTGCCGCAGTACGGGAATTTATTGAAAAACAGGTAGATGTCATTGTGATTTCACCGGTGGTGGAGAAGGGATGGGATGAAGTATTAAGAGAGGCTAAGGAAGCAGGGATTCCGGTGGTTCTGTCTGACAGGAAGATAGAAAGTTCGGAAGATGACCTGGTAACTACCTATATTGGCGCTGATTTTCTGGAAGAAGGCAGGAGAGCCATGCGCTGGATTGTAAAAAATGTACCGGCAGATCAGGAACAAAAAAAGATCTTGGAAATTCAGGGAAACGAGGAAGCATCACCTACGGAAGGACGAAAGACCGGATTCCGGGATATTCTGGAGGAAAATCCCCTTTACCAGATTGTTTATTCTGCATATGGAGATTATACATATGAAGGCGGACGCAGTGTAATAGAGCGTTATTTGAAGGAACATGACTGGGATATTGATATCATTTTCTGCCACAATGACGATATGGCATTGGGAGCGATTGAGGAGTTGGAGCGTTTTGGAATAGAACCGGGAGTGAATGTAAAGATAGTATCCGTAGATGCTACGATGGAGGCATTTAAGGCAATGGCAGCAGGGAAATTGAATTGCTCGGTGGAATGTAATCCTTTGCTTGGTCCTCCGCTTATGAAAGCAATCAAAGATTTGATGAGCGGAAAAGAAATGCCACTTCGGATTATTACGGAAGAAAAGGTATATGATCAGACAACGGCAGAAGATGAGATCCGCGTAAGAAAATATTAAAAAGAATAAGCCTGGTTACAATTCAGCCATGCAATGTCATTAAGTTCAGGAAAAACAATCCTTAACTTAATGACATTGCATGGCTGAATTGTAACTAAGATTGGAATATTTAGGAAATCAAAGGTAGATTTTATGATACGGTTATGGTATTATATTATATAGAAAAACACATTTGAATGGTTGAATTGGAGGCGAGATAATTGCCGAGTAATGTGCTGAAACGTGATTTAAGAACTATGAAAACAAACAAGGCATTGACAGAAGCGTTGCCCACACTCCTTGGCCGCCAGAATTTTCTTCAGATTACAGTGAATGATCTATGTTCCGAAGCACTGGTAAGCCGTGCGACATTTTATGCCCATTTTAATGATAAATATGATTTATTGGAATATTGGTTAACTGATTTAAAACAAAAAAATATTTTAGAAGATAAAACCTACGTACAGACGAAAATGATAGTAAATAAGTGTACGAAAGAGAACAAATTAATTATTAGAAATTTGTTCGGTAATGCAAATGCTGAGACTATAAAGATACTTTGCAAACACCTGCTTTCCATTTTGAATATATATGTCGAAGAAGATGATAATGAGGGAATAAATCCCCAGGATGTTGTTTTGTATAATTTTTGCGCTGGTGGAATCATCTATTATCTTAACTGGCAAATAGAAAATAAATTTCCGTCAGACATGCAAGTGATGAATTCATACTTTTTTGACCTTGTTCAGCATCTTCAAAAATGGAATCCATCGTAATATATAGATTAAGATTTACAAAGAGGAGTCTTTACATATGCGTGATTATTCATCAGACAGATGGGAACAGCTTAAAGCAATTAAAAACGGTAAAGGCATGCAGTATATTTTAAACAAGGCGTATGAAGTATTGGGTAATCCGGTGGCCATTTATGACCTGACAGAATATAAGCTTTTAGCCTGTGCTGAAAACATTGTTACCGACGATCCTTTTTTAAATGAACTTCTCACACAGGGTGCGTTTAGTAACGAAACAATGAAGTTCTGCAAGGAGGAATCCTGGTTCGATGCGGTGGCAAATGAGGACGTTGTTACTTTTATTGAGAGAGGAGAATTAAAGTATGACAGGATCTTGAGCGAACTTTTTAACAGAGATAATATCCTGGTGGCTGGCCTGGTTGTAGTTGCATGTGATAGACTCTTTGAGGAAGATGATCTAAAACTTGTTGAAACCATCGGTAAAATCATTTCAAAGGAACTTAGTAAAAGTGAATTTTATCATGACTACGGTCATGCCTTTCGAGAAACTTTAGTGAGAAAATTAATTGAGGGCAGTATTCAAGATAAAGGATTTTATTCCCCCTATGTGGCGGATATCTATGAAGGCCTTCAAACCAACATCTATTTGGCTCTTGTGGATATTGCTCAACCTTATCCTGAGCATACTCAACTAACTTATTTCAGAGATTTATTTATGATGACCCAAAAAGAGTTCAAGTATTGTATATATGCCGAATATATAGTAATCATCATCAGTACGGATGAAGCAATTTTAAATGTCAAAGAAGATTTGAAAAAGCTAAATAAAATTTTTTCAGAGAATAATTTATCCGTTGGGATAAGCAGCAGTTTTGAGAACCTTTATGAATTGCGAAAATATTACAATGAGGCTGTCAAAGCGTTGAACTATGGGTTGGAAGCTAATGACAGTCAAAGGATTTTTCTGTACGATGAGATTAGGCAGGATACTCCTCTTTTATGATATAAAAGGAATAGTAACTGTACCCCATATGGTAAGACGATTTTCGTCTTGTCGTATTCCGGTCTGTTGTATTGCACCGATTGCGGAGGTAGAATATATGAAGGACATGGAGTACATAGGATTAAGAACAGATGTTCCTAAAATACTGCAAAAGATTTTGCCAAGGCGCAATATAATAGAAATGATTGACAACTCACCTCTGGATGAAATGATATATTTTGTTGCGCCATATGGTTGTGGCAAAACAATGGCAGTCGTGTCCTGGTTAAAGGAGCATAAATATAACGCCGCATGGATTACGCTCAGTAAGGAAGACAATTTAGAGGTGTCTTTTTGGGCTTATTTAGCAACCGCGATTTTGCGGGTCGCTGGTGAGCGGGAAAAATCAGAAAATATATTATATGATACTCATTTCAATACGAACCCCCGGGCATTCCTGAGGAAAACACTCCTGCGGGTATCGCCGGCAATCAGTGATAAGATATTAATAATTGATAATTTCAGGTTTATTGGAAATAATGGGTTTTTACGTGAAATAAGGGACTTTATATCCGGTATGCTCAGTTGCTGGCGAGTTATCCTTATAGGTCGCAATGAACTGCCACCAATATTTAATGATTTCATGCTTAAAAAGCATTTGCGTTTAATAACTCTAAGCGAACTGAGTTTTAGCTTAGAGGAAATGAACGAATATTTTTTAATAAACGACCTTATTGTTGAAAAAAAAGATCTGCTTCAAATTCATGAAGCTACGGACGGGTGGCCTGCCGCACTCAATGTAATATTAGCAGTCCCACATAACGAAGCGGTTAGATATAACGATAATGCAAGAGCTTATGTTATAAGCTATTTTGAAACGGAAATATGGGAGCAGCTCAGTGAGAAAATAAAGTTATTTTTACTAAAGACAGCCATTTTAGATAGGTTGACCCCTTCTATATGTCATTATGTTACCGATATAGAAGAAACGCACTTGCTTTTAAAAAATTTGTATGTTAATGGAATTTTCACATCAAAGTTGGCGGCGGATACATATTGTTATCATCGTGTCTTTCAGGATTTTCTTTTAGAGAAGATTTCCGTTTCCGATATAGATATAAACAGCTTATATATAAAAGCAGGCTGGTGGCTGTACGACAGCGGAGACAGCATTTCCGCATTGCGCTGTTTTTATAAAGCCCAAAATATATATGGCATTAACATGACGTTCAAAAAAATAAGACCTGCTGATATGGGAATGGAGAAATATCTGAAAGCGATAAGCTGCCTCGAGACATTAGATATAATGGAGCTGAAGAGTTATCCGGAGGTGGCTGTAAGAATTGCCTTGTATCATTTTATTATTGGAAACATGTTTGAGGTAAAGCGAATTTACAATATTGTTCTTGAATGGCTTGTGCCCGGTGCTCTTTCCATTTCCCCGGAGGAATATATTGATTTTGCCTGGGAAGTCGGCTGGTTAAGGTACGTTAACCCGGACGAGGATATATTTCTTAATGACAGATTCGAAGAATGGGCAAATGTCTCGAAATATGCGCCCCATTTACTTGAGAATGATCGTTCTCGTGCTTCTGCTCTCCGCCTCCCTTCGGCTTTACGCGGCGCAAGGGATTTTAGTGCGGATATAAACGGTACAGAAGAATATTATAATATGAACATAGCAGCCAATCAAGGTGTCATTCATGATCAGGACGCTTTGTTTATCATGGACTTGATTATGGCAGAAATAGCTTATGAAAGAGAAAACTTTCATAAAGCAGAGAAAATTATTAAAGAGAATATATCTAAAATAGAAAAAGAAAAACAAACAGAACTCTATTTTATTTGTATTTCGTTGCTTATAAAAATATCAAGAGCTGTACATAACGCAAAAGAGATTGAGGCATTAACTGTCCGCTTAAGAAAAATGATAGAAACTAACGGGCACTTGTTTTTACTGCCAAATTTTCATGCTTTTGAATTGCGAAATCGTCTGGCGAACGGGATACCGGGAGTAACTGAAATATTTGAGAAGGAGAATGCACCTTACAAAGACAAGCCGTATTATTTTTTGATTTATCGCCATATTACATATGTGCGGGCGTTGCTTTCAGAACATAAATACTGCGAAGCTAATTTAATTCTGGGTAATCTTGATTTGCTTTTCCGCCAATACAAACGGAACATGGATTTGATTGAGGTAAATATTCTGCGTTCAATCACAGAATATGGCTTGGAACATGAAGCAGACGCTTATCATTATCTTAAAATAGCTTTGGATGCCGGGCGTAAATGCGGATTTATCCGCATATTCTCTGATGACGCCATGGATTTATGGCCAATATTAGGCCATATCCAGAAATTTGATGTGGACACTTATATAAAAAAAGTGATTATTAGCTGTAAAAAAGCAATGGAACATACAGGGAGCCTTATCCACGCTCCCCAAAATATGTATGAATCGCTTACTCCGAAAGAGATTAATATATTAAAATTACTTAAAGCCGGCATGTCATATGAGGAAATCGCACTTGATAGTCATATAAAAGTGGGTACGGTTAGAACGCACATCCATTCAATTTATTCAAAATTGAATGTGCGTAACAGAACCTCCGCTGTCGTTATAGCGCAGAAAAATGGAATTATTAAAAGCAACCATTGTATTTGCGATTCTATATAGTCCAGTATTTAAGTGTAATATTTTCGTTATAGTGAAGTAGTTTGCCAGCATAGGCCAGGAAGTCTTTCCCGCATATTAAGCGAGGAGGACTTCCTGGTTTTATATATCATTTGTTAGAGGTATAAAAGGTGAATTTTTATTATAATTATAGTTACTGTAAAAAAGCATTGAAAAATTCTGACAACAAAATGAGAGATAGTAAAAGGTGTAATTTATGGATAATGAAATGAGTAAGTTGGAACAGATAATGGCACTTAAAAATGGGAGAGGCATACAATATCTTTTAAATACGGCATATGAAATTTTGGGGAATCCTATTGTAATCCATAATATGGAGTACAAATTCATAGCCTGTACTGAAAATATTGTGATAGATGATCCATTGTGGAACGAACTTATTACATCGGGCAGCTATAGCAGCGAGTCAATAGAGTTTTTTAAGAATGAATGCTTTATTGATGCCATTGCAAATGCCCGAACAATCACTTTATTAACCAGTAATAAATTAAAATACGACAGACTTTTCGGGAAGATTTTTAATGAAGATAATATCACGGTAGCCTATGTGAACATGATAGCAATTAACAGGCCGGTTGAGGAGGATTACCCCGAGATTTGGGAAGCCTTTTGTAAAACACTTTCCAAAGAGGTGGAAAAAAGCGAATTTTATAAAAGATATGGTCAAATATACCAAAACACTATAATCAGGAAATTGATTGAGGGCAGCATTGAAGACAAACGGCTTTATACGGGTCATGTAGCTAATATATATCAGGGTTTGAAACAGTATCTCTACCTGGCCGTTGTAGAAATTGTTCAAAGGGATCCCGGCCATTCTGTACGCGAGTATTTTTTAGACACATTAAAGAAGAGCAAACATTCATTCAAATATACTATATATTCGAATTATATAATAATTATCATAAGTTCGGATAATGCGAAGTTAAATTTAAAAAAAAGTTTTAACAGTATGAAAGAGCCTTTTAAACAGAACAATATATATATGGGAATAAGCAGCCGTTTTGACAATCTGTTCGAATTGCAGAAATACTATAGGGAAGCGGTTGATGCTTTAAAGTGTGGACTTGAAAACGATAGAAATCAGTGGATTACTCTGTATGATGAAATATGACGTACGCAGCAGAGGGCATGGGAAGTCTCACGCAAACGGGGCAACGCTCTGGCGGATTAACCATTAACTCCGACCAGCAACGCTCAGGAAGAGCCTTCGCGCTGGGTCTGCGTAAATGGTGGATTCCGCCGCCGCTAAAAGCGCCCAATAATTGTTTGCGTGAGACTTCCCATGCCCTCTGCTGCTGTTTTTTCAAGCGATTTAGTAAAAAGAGCACTCATCATATTCGGCAGGAGGACTGGCAGTATGTCAGATGGATAATTCCTGCGCTTGACTCATTGCTTGCGGGAATAAACAGCCGCTGTGAGCCGGGAGATGCTTCACGCAAACATTCAGAGGGCGCTTTTAGCGGCGGCGGAATCCATCATTTACGCAGACCCGACGCGAAGCCTTCCTGAGCGTTGTTGGTCGGAGTTAATGATTAGTCCGCCAGAGCGTTGCCCGGTTTGCGTGAAGCATCTCCCGGCTCACAGCGGCGTCCTGGCACCCACCAGGTTGGCTATAAAAACTTCTTTTTCGCAATCCCCACAATCCAAGGTTGTGAACCGATTAAAAATATTATATAATAACCTTAATAAATATATAGATAGGATGTGACTTAAATGAAAAGAATCGGTCTTCTGACAAGCGGTGGAGACTGCCAGGCATTGAACGCCACCATGCGCGGCGTAGTAAAAGGCTTAAGTTCCAATCTGGACGAGCTGGAAGTTTATGGATTTATGGATGGTTACAAAGGTCTGATTTACGGAGACTACCGAATGCTGACCTCCAATGATTTCTCCGGCATTTTAACCAAAGGCGGAACCATACTCGGAACTTCCAGACAACCCTTTAAGCAGATGCGGATACCCGATCCAAACGGTTTGGATAAAGTAGAGGCTATGAAACAAAATTACCATAAGCTGTGTTTATCCTGCCTTGTAATTCTAGGCGGAAACGGTACCCAGAAAACAGCAAACCTGCTTCGTGAAGAAGGGCTGAATGTGCTTCATCTTCCAAAGACCATAGACAATGATATCTGGGGAACCGATATGACATTCGGCTTCTGGAGCGCCGTCAATATCGCAACCGATGCCATCGATTGTATTCATACAACGGCAGCTTCCCACAACCGCGTATTTCTGGTAGAAGTCATGGGGCACAAGGTAGGCTGGCTGACGCTGCACGCAGGTATCGCAGGCGGTGCGGACATCATCCTGATACCGGAAATTCCTTATGATTTAGATAAAATAGTAGGAGCCATCAACAAAAGAACAAAAGCCGGTAAAGGCTTCACCATTCTGGCAGTGGCAGAAGGCGCAATATCCAAAGAAGACGCCCTGCTCTCCAGGAAAGAATTAAAAGCAAAGAGCAAAAAACATCCATCCGTCTCCTATGAACTGGCAGACAAGATTCTGGAGAAAACCGGAACAGAAGTCCGTATTACGGTTCCCGGTCATACACAGCGCGGCGGAAGTCCGGGTCCATACGACCGTGTCCTTTCTACACGTTTGGGAGCAGCGGCGGCAGAACTGATCCTGGCAGATGACTACGGCTATATGGTAGCCATTCTTGATGGAAAGACAAAAAAAGTACCTTTAGCGGAAGCAGCCGGTAAGCTGAAGATGGTTTCCCCGGATGATCAGCTGATCAAAGAAGCAAAATTAATCGGTATCAGTTTTGGGGATTGATGAACAGAATAGATTGGAGAATAAGGCATGAGTTATACTGCTTTATACCGAAAGTTCCGTCCTGATTCCTTTGCGGACGTGAAAGGGCAGGATCATATAGTAACAACATTAAAAAATCAGTTAAATGCAGATAGAATCGGACATGCTTATTTATTCTGCGGAACGAGAGGAACCGGAAAGACAACGATTGCTAAAATATTTGCAAAAGCAGTGAATTGTGAACATCCTGTAGAGGGTACCCCCTGCAATGAATGCGGCACTTGCAAAGCAATTTCGTCAGGGGCTTCCATGAATGTAATAGAAATCGATGCGGCATCCAATAATGGCGTAGACAACATTCGTGAAATCAGAGACGAAGTGGCCTACTCACCTACCGGCGGCAGATTCAAAGTCTACATCATTGATGAAGTTCATATGCTGTCAATAGGAGCATTCAATGCGCTTCTAAAGACCCTTGAGGAACCTCCTTCCTATGTAATTTTCATACTGGCGACGACAGAGGCTCATAAGATACCGGTCACCATACTGTCCAGATGCCAGCGCTATGATTTCAAGAGAATTTCACTGACCACCATCAGCGGCAGGCTTTCAGAACTTCTGAATGAAGAACAGGTAGAAGCTGAAGAACGGGCACTTAAGTTCATTGCAAAGAAAGCAGACGGTTCTATGCGCGATGCTTTAAGCCTTCTGGATCAATGCATCGCTTTTTATCTGGGTGAAAAACTGACCTACGATCATGTGCTGGAAGTGCTGGGGGCAGTGGACACGGATGAATTCAGCAAACTGCTGCGGGAAATACTGGAGCATAATGTAACCGGAGCGATTGCACATTTGGAGGAGCTGATCATGCAGGGACGGGAATTGTCCCAGTTTGTGACCGACTTCACCTGGTATATGAGAAACTTGCTTCTTTTGAAAACTTCTGATAATATGGAAGACGTGCTGGATGTTTCGACGGAAAATATGAAACAACTGCAGGAAGAAGCAGGCATGATAAGAGAGGATACTCTGATGCGGTATATACGCATTTTTTCCGAACTTTCAAACCAGATAAAATATGCATCGTCGAAACGTATCCTGCTGGAAATAGCTTTGATTAAATTATGTAAACCGGAAATGGAAAATGATGAAATTTCACTGCTTGAAAGAGTCCGGGAACTGGAAAAGAAAATAGAGCAGGGCATAGTCCCGCAGGCACCGGTTCAGCCCCAGAGACAGGCTGATAAACCACAGGAAGAGAAAGAAGAAGTAGATGCCGAAGTTCCCCTAAAAGCCGCACCGGAAGATTTGCAGGAAGTAAAAAAGCTGTGGAACAGCATCGTGGCAGAAACGCAGGGGCGGTTTAAAATCGTTTTGTCGGGGGCGCATATCAAATACAATCCCCAGAGTGACGACCAGCGGCTGTATATCGTATTTCCTGATTTTCAGGGGGAACGTTATATCAACAATGAAGAACGTATTCGTGAATTGAAGAATATCATAAAGGGAAAGATCGGAAAACAGGTTGACCTTAAAATGATTTTGGATGCAGATACGGGCATCAATAAGGCAAAGTTAGCAAATATCAGCGTGGATGAGGCAATCAGGCAATTCGTACACACTGAAATAGAGATAGAAGATAAAGGAGGGCTATAAAATGGCAAAGCGCGGAGGATTTCCCGGAGGAGGCATGCCGGGAAACATGAATAATCTGATGAAACAGGCGCAGAAAATGCAGAAACAGATGGAAGAGAACCAAAAAGAGCTGGAGGACAAAGAGTACACGGCCAGTGCAGGCGGCGGTGCAGTGGAAGTGACCGTATCCGGCAAGAAAGAAATCACAAAGGTAAAACTTTCCCAGGAAGTAGTGGACCCGGATGACATTGAGATGTTGGAAGACCTGGTGATGGCAGCAACCAATGAGGCACTTCGTAACATGGAGGAAGAAGCCGGAGCTGCCATGGCGAAAATCACCGGTGGTCTTGGGGGAATGGGTGGAGGATTTCCGTTCTAATGGATTATTACAGCAGTTATATCAGTAAATTAATAGAAGAGCTGTCAAAACTGCCGGGCGTTGGCGGGAAGTCCGCACAACGTCTGGCTTTTCATATCGTAAACCGCCCCATGGATGAAGTGAAAAGGCTTTCTGATTCCATTATTGAAGCAAAAGAAAATGTGCGTTATTGCAGTCAATGCTGCACACTGACCGATCAGGAACTTTGTCCCATATGCAAAAATTCCAAACGGGATCAGGAAACGATCATGGTGGTGGAAAACCCCCGTGATCTGGCAGCTTATGAAAAGACGGACAAGTTTGAAGGCGTATATCATGTTTTACATGGTGCTATCTCTCCGATGCTGGGCATTGGACCTAATGACATCAGACTCAAAGAGTTAATGCAGCGTCTTCAGGGAGAAGTCAAAGAGGTTATCATTGCTACGAACTCCAGCCTGGAAGGCGAGACAACAGCAATGTATATCAGCAAGCTTATCAAGCCTACCAAAATCAAAGTGAGCAGGATCGCCAGTGGCGTGCCGGTAGGAGGAGACCTGGAATATATTGATGAGGTGACATTGCTTAGAGCCTTGGAAGGCCGGGTAGAATTATAATCTGATACAGTTGATGAATTTTTTGCAAAGAATATGAAAATGTGTTATACTGATTTTTAATGACAATGATGCGTATTTAGGATCTGTCGGGAAATAGATGCATAAGTTATTTTCCGACAGATCTTAGTAGAGAGGAGGAGGTAATATGAAGTTTTTTATCGACACAGCAAATGTAGATGATATCAGAAAAGCAAACGATATGGGTGTAATTTGCGGTGTGACTACCAATCCTTCTTTGATTGCTAAAGAAGGCAGAAACTTTGAAGAAGTAATCAAAGAAATCACTTCAATCGTCGACGGTCCCATCAGTGGTGAGGTAAAAGCAACGACAGTAGATGCAGAAGGCATGATTGAAGAAGCCAGGGAAATTGCAAAGATCCATCCAAACATGATAGTCAAGGTTCCCATGACGGCGGAAGGCCTGAAGGCTGTCAAAGTATTAACCGGCGAGGGAATCAAAACAAATGTAACATTGATATTCAATGCAAACCAGGCATTGCTGGCAGCAAGAGCAGGAGCCGCATATGTTTCGCCCTTCCTGGGCCGTCTGGATGATATTAATGTAAGAGGTGTAGACTTGATTGGAGAAATTGCACAAATATTCGCAGTTTCAGATATTGAAACGGAAATTATTGCAGCAAGTGTACGTACCCCGATTCATGTCACGGATTGCGCTCTGGCAGGTGCAGATATTGCAACCGTCCCATACAGCGTCATTATAAAGATGACCAAACATCCGCTGACCGACATTGGAATCGAAAAATTCCAGGAAGACTATAAAGCAGTTTTTGGAGAATCGTAAAATAAAGTATTTACATAAAGGTAATCATTCGTATATAATTTATAGTAGTTCAGTGGTTTTATCTTGAAAGCAGATAAGACTCCCACTTTTACAGGTGGCGAGTGAAATCACTACCAGGTTGAGAAAAAAGTTTTTTCAACCTGAAAATAATAAATAATAAAAGATAGGCGAGGAGAAGAAGCATGAATTTATTAGAACTTCAGAAAACTGCCAATGAGATTCGCAAAGGAATCGTGACTGCCGTGCATAGCGCAAAAGCAGGTCATCCGGGTGGTTCTTTATCAGCAACAGAAGTATTTACCTACTTGTACTTTGAAGAAATGAACATCGATCCGAAAGATCCTAAAAAGCTTGATCGTGATCGTTTCGTTCTGTCGAAAGGTCATACGGCGCCGGGACTCTATTCGACTCTGGCACAGCGTGGATATTTCCCGGTAGAAGATTTAGTGACTTTACGTCATCTCGGTTCTTATCTGCAGGGTCATCCGGATATGAAACACATTCCGGGAGTAGATATGTCCAGCGGTTCTTTGGGACAAGGCATCTCAGCAGCAGTCGGCATGGCGCTTTCCGCAAAGCTAAGCAATGAAGACTATCGTGTTTATACACTCTTAGGAGATGGAGAAATACAGGAAGGCCAGGTTTGGGAGGCATCCATGTTTGCCGGTGCCAGAAATCTGGATAACCTGGTTGTCATAGTAGACAATAACGGACTTCAAATCGACGGAGCTATTGAAGATGTATGCTCACCATATCCAATTGACAAGAAGTTTGAAGCATTTAATTTCCATGTAATCAATGTTGCGGATGGAAATGACTTTGAACAGTTACAAGCTGCTTTTGAGGAAGCCAGAGCAACGAAAGGCATGCCCACAGCAATCATTATGAAAACGGTGAAGGGGAAAAATGTTTCCTTTATGGAAAATCAGGCATCCTGGCATGGTGCCGCACCAAATGACGAGCAGTATGCAGTAGCGATGGCAGATTTAGAAAAGGTAGGTGAAGCATTATGTCAGAAATAAAGAAAATTGCAACCAGAGAAAGTTATGGGAATGGACTGGTAGAATTAGGGGCAAAATATGATAACCTGGTAGTGCTTGATGCAGATTTAGCGGCAGCTACCAAGACCGGTGTATTCAAGAAAGCGTATCCCGAACGTCACATCGACTGTGGTATCGCAGAATGTAATATGACAGGTATCGCAGCAGGTCTGGCAGCTACAGGCAAGATCCCGTTTATCAGTACATTTGCAATGTTTGCAGCAGGACGTGCATTTGAGCAGGTCCGTAATTCCATCGGATATCCTCACTTAAATGTAAAAATAGGTGCTACCCACGCCGGTATTTCCGTAGGAGAAGACGGGGCAAGCCACCAGTGTAATGAAGATATTGCATTGATGCGTACGATTCCGGGTATGGTAGTGATTAATCCGGCTGATGATGTAGAAGCGAAAGCGGCACTTCAGGCGGCTGTCGACCATGATGGTCCGGTATATTTACGCTTTGGACGTTTAGCCGTTCCTGTTATTAATGACAAACCAGATTATAAATTTGAACTGGGAAAAGGCATTGTACTTCGTGAAGGTAAAGACCTGACGATTGTTACATCCGGACTTCCCGTTTCCGCATGTCTGGAAGCGGCTGAAAAATTAGCCGCCGATGGCGTAGAAGCAAAAGTGATCAACATTCACACCATCAAACCTTTGGATGAAGACTTGATCGTAGCAGCAGCCAGAGAGACAGGAAAAGTAGTTACCGTAGAAGAACATTCCGTAATTGGCGGGCTTGGCAGTGCAGTCTGTGACTGTTTAAGCGAAAAAGCACCGACACAGGTAATGAAAATCGGAATCAATGATGTATTTGGCGAATCCGGACCGGCTGTAGCCCTGCTTAAGAAATATGGGCTGGATGCAGAGGGTATCTACACGAAAATCAAAAGTTTTCTATAAAGTCCGGCATAAGACGGAGGTAATATGACACGAGGTGCCAGAGCCAGAAAGGCAAGAAAATTTCGCTATAATTTGAATCAGGAATTTTATGATTGCATACATGATATTTTATATCATCCGGTAGTGCGGGAGATGAAAAACTATCCGCATCACTGTGATACAAACTGCTATCAGCATTGTTTGAATGTTTCCTATTATAACTATCAAATTTGCAGGATGTTGGGATTGAATGCCCGGGCAGCTGCCCGGGCAGGAATGCTGCATGATTTGTTTTTATATGACTGGAGAACTCATGCAAGAAAAACGGGACAGCATTTTCATGGTTTGACCCACCCGCGTTTAGCGCTTAAGAGAGCAGAAAAATATTTTACATTGTCACGGCTGGAAAGAGATATCATATTGAAACATATGTGGCCTCTGACGGTGATACCGCCTAAATATCTGGAATCCCATGTGATTTGTTTGACTGATAAATATTGTGGTGCTTGTGAAATTGCCGATTATTATTCCGGAAAAATCATGCCAAAAAGAATCTATCTTCCTTTTGGCTATCGTACGATGTACCGTTTGGCAGTTAAACTTTGGTCATCTATGGGATGGGGCGCGGAACAGGCGAAAAAAGAAGTTTTTTCATCATCCGGCGCCAGACGGTAAGAGTTACATGCCTGCAAAATACCCTGTGCAATCCGTTCGCCAAGGGCAATCACATTGGAAAGCCGCGTAGTCTGCAGTGTCAAATGCGAAAATCGCCCGGAAACACCAACAATGCCGGTGATGAAGATATCGCCAACGGCATCTAACTGTTTATTCACACCGGCGCCTGGCAGCAGACTGCCTCGTCCAATGGTAATATATCCCTGATGATTTCGGGTACCCAGTGACGCATCTATGGCAATCAAAATTTCATTTGGATGCTGCGATTTAATAGCAGATAATGTTTCACTTAAATTTAAAGCATGTATGGGCATCTCTAAAGTACCGTAAACAGAGATGTCCTTATTAAATTGTCCCTGCAGCCAAGTGCCGATCATAGGACCCAGGCTGTCGCCGGTGACCCGGTCGCTGCCGATACAGACAAATACCGGCTTTGTCTCATAATTCATGTCCACGCTTTTCACCCTCAAGGGTATGCGTGGACATCCAATATACCCGGAGGGTACTTCATAAAATTCTTTCATCATATCTGATAGATAGGTGCTAACCATTGTGACCGCATCTTCCTGTTTGGAATCAATATAATAAATTTCTTCAAAATTACTGTTGCTCATGTGGCATCCTTTCAGTCTGTTTTCTAAAGTGTATCCCGTTCATGTATAAAATATTCAAGAACTACTAGTACAGCATTGCGTAAATATCACTAAATAAAATATTCGCTGTTTACACAACGCTGTACTATGGCAATGTGAGAAAAATATGTCGTAAATCTTTGGGGAAATGGGACATGAATTGATAAAATCCGCAGTTATAATATGATAATATTTCCTATATCAAAAAGGAGAGTGTAGGGATATGATCGAAATGGTTTATAAGGGGAAGTCAAAAGAGAAAAATTTTGAGGACAAACCAACGATACCAAAGAATATTCGGCAAATCGGAGAAGTGGGGAAAGATACAAAGGTTTATCTGGAGGACTACGCCATAACGTATATTCATCAGGTAAAATCCGCAGTACTTTTGGGAGAAATTCAGCAGTTTGATAATGTGAAGTATATATTTGTCAACGGAGCTCTGGAAGTAGCAGACGAAACATTTGATGATGAGGCCTGGGAAGAAATATATCGGGAAGCAAAAGAATACTTCGAGGGACGTCAGGTAATTGGCTGTTATCTCGAGTCCGATGAACAGCCGCTTAATATCAGTGACAGAGTAGAAACTATATTTCGCAAAAACTTTCCGGAGGATAATCGTATCCTGGTGATTCAGAATGCGGCAGAGAAAGAAGAAGCAGTTTTTTTGATGGAAAATGGATTGCTGCATAGACAAAGAGGCTATTATATTTATTATGAGAAAAATACCTTAATGCAGGAATATATGGTGGCCAAAAATGAAGGGCGTTCGGTAGAAAAAGAAGCGGTTGTTACCGATAAAGCAATTCAGAATTTTAGAAAAATTATTGATGAAAAGAAAGAACCGGCCAGCACGCCAAAGCCGCCCCGCTTCATTTATACGGCCAGCACCGTCCTTGTTTTGACGATTCTTGTAATAGGCGTCATCATGATCAATAATTATGACAAAATGAAGAATATGGAATCCACATTGTCAGATATGGCACTGGCAACCGAAAAAGCAGAGACGGAAGTATTTTCTGCGCGAGTAAAAGAAACAGAATTAACGAACCAGGCAGAATCACTGAACAAAATAGAAGAAATAAAAAAAGCGGAAGACGAATCGGAATCAGTGAAAGAGACAGCGAAAATAGAAGAAACGGAAGAATTGACGGAAGAAAAAGCGGAAGCAGAGACCGAAAATGCAGAAACTGATGCGGTCAACAGTGAAACAGATGCAGCATCCGCTGCCTCAGCCGGAGTAAATTCACGTGCAGAACAGGCATCTTATACGGTTAAGGCAGGAGATACCCTTGCAGACATATGTAAAATGTACTATGGGAATACGGACAAGCTGGAAGAGATATGCAGCTTAAATGGGATCGAAGATCCAAATAAAATTCTGCTTGGACAAAAAATCGCACTTCCATAGACATGATTTTGGGTATGTGATATACTTGTGTAGAATACAGAATAAATTTGAGAGAATTCAGTGGAGTATCTGCCCATAGGTTATTACGAAAACAGAGAGAAAAAAATGATTAATATAAAGCACACAGTAAAAGAAAAGTTTTTGAAAAAAGAGAAAATTACCGATTCATCAGAGAAAAACAATTTAATATTTGAGAAAACTGGTAACTGGTCAATACCTGACAGGATGATGGGGCTGTGGCAGCATAGAAAAGGCTTGTTTGGTCGAAGAACAATTTTGATTTTGATCGTACTTGGTTTACTCTTGGCGTTTTTGTCCTATAGCTATTTTCATGTAGGAAATACTTACTCATCGGTCAGCAGCAGCGAAAGAAATGATATCAGTGGGACAACCTACGTGGAATACGGTAAGAACTTATTAAAATTCAGTCCGGACGGTGCTTCGTGTGTGAATTATTCGGGAGATATTTTATGGAGTACCACATTCAGCATGCAGTCTCCAATTGTGGATATCTGTGAAAGTGCAGTCGTGGTGGCAGATCAGAAAGGTACTCAAATTTATATTTTTAATGAAACGGGACTGACAGGAAAATTTCAAACAACGCTGCCAATTGAGAAAGTGAAAGTTGCTGGGCAGGGTGTTGTATCAGCAGTCCTGGAAGACGGAGATACCACATGGATCAACTTTTATGACAAAGACGGAAATGAGATAGCCAAGAACCGCACTACCATCAGCGAATCAGGCTATCCTCTGGATATTGCACTGTCACCGGATGGACTGAAGCTTATGGTCTCTTATCTGTGTGCGACGGAAGGGGAATTGAATACCAAAGTAGACTTTTACAGCTTTGATACGGTAGGACAAGCAGAAATAAACAATCTTGTGAATAGTGTGGCTTATAAAAATGAAGTAGTTCCGAAGGTTATTTTCATAGATGATGGAATCTCTGTAGCTTTTCGGAGCAATGGCTTTAGTATTTTTAAAGGCAAGCAGATTCCTGAAGAGAAAGTTAAGATTGAATTTGAGGAAGAGATTTTAAGTATATTTTATGACAATAGTTATTTGGGGTTTGCATATGAAAGTGATAACCCGGATCATAAGTATAAGATTCGTATATATGATACAAATGGAAAAAAGATTTTGGATAAGTATATAGATTATAATTACAAGGAGATTAAAATAAGCAGCAATCAAATCATTTTATTTAATGAAAGCGAGTTTGTGAGTTATAGTATAAATGGTCATCTGAAATTTGCCGGTAATTATCACAAGCCGGTAATAGATGTATTCAAGGTAAATGGGCTGCGTAAATATTTTGTGCTTACCCAGGACAGTACGGACTTGATAAGACTCAAATAGGGGAGCTTCTTCATGAATGTGTTGACAATTATTGTTTTAATTATATTTTTGGTATTTATTCTGAATGGATATCGTAAGGGGTTTATCAGGAAATTTGCCTCTATGTTTTTTTTCATTGCGGCATCTGTGCTGGTCTATTTGGCGACACCGCATATCAGCAGCTTTTTGAAAAACTACACACCTGTCTATAAAGTCATTGAAGATAAATGCGAACAGGCATTCTTGACAGACGATGGGAATGCAGAAGAGGAAACTTCCCAGCTGGAGCAAATAAAATTTATTGAAAATCTAGAAATACCAGAGGTATTACAGAAACAGCTAACGAGTAATAATAACAAATCGGTTTATGAAAATTTAGCGGTAGAGAGTTTTAAGAATTACATTGTAAGCTACCTGGCAACCTTAATTTTAAATATTATATCCTATGTAGTAACCTTTATTCTTGTGTCTGTCATTTTACGGCTGGCAATTAAGGCATTGGATGTGATGGCAAAGCTGCCCATTATCCATGGAATCAACCAATTTCTTGGCCTGTTTCTTGGATTGCTGCAGGGGGTGCTGGTGGTATGGCTGATATTTCTTGTTATTACCATATTCAGCAGTACAAGTGCAGGGCGCCAACTACTTCTTATGGTAAGTGAGAGTCCGATATTAACATTCATATATGACAGCAATTTATTGTTGAAATTCCTGTTTAATACTACGGCAGGTATATTATAAGCCATAAACAGGAAACAGAGAAATCCTCGAGGGTGCGTATTTTAAAAGCGCAAGGTTAGTTAAGAAAATAGTGAAAGATGGTGTCTGCATAGTGCGAGGTGGGTATTTACAGGGGGGGGGACGCAGCAGGAGGGCAAGGGACAGCCTACGTAAACGCAGGCAACGCTCTGTCGGATTAACCATTAACTACAACCAACGACGCTCCGGGATGCCGTCGCGCCGGGTTTTCGTAAATGGTGGATTCCGCCGCCGCTAAAAGCGCCTGCCAATTGTTTACGTAAGCTGTCCCTTGCCCTCCTGCCGCTGTTTTTTCAAGTAATTTACAAGAAAAATGCCCTTCCATGCCCTCTGCTGCGTACGTCATACAATCTAAAGTTGGCTGTGAATAGTACGTAAATGGTACGTAAAACAGAAACAGAGTGAATAAAAATCCTCGAAAAGAATCTTGACAGGCTAACAGAAAAATGGTATTATTAAAGTCCATCGCACAGGTAATGCGGTGGATTCTTTTGATAAAATACCAAAAAGTTATTGACATGGCGCAAAAGTTATGATACCATATTGAAGTTGTGCTCAAGAGTAGCAAACAAAACAGAACCTTGATAATTGAACAATGAAAAACCTTGAAAATTCACGAAAACAGATTTTCAAGCGCGACAGCGCTAAGCCGTTTTAAAGACGTTCAGATGGGAGCTCGCTCACAGCTGAATGACTTGAAAACTGCGTAAATGCGCCAGCATTTGAAAATCGTCCGTGACCAAAAAACCC